>CAJDXA010000037.1_pt1 | contig 18646 bp, 6 predicted proteins | sample 7391711 | NCBI WGS metagenome assembly CAJDXA01 (sample SAMEA7055748, study PRJEB34461) | soil metagenome | biome: terrestrial ecosystem; feature: Peninsula; material: soil | place: Antarctica | collected 2016
AAAAGTAGCAAAACTGAGCAAAACCAAAGATGACTCTGTGGAGCAGGGAAGGGCCTATGTGGTCGCTTACGTGGAATATACCCATACCCTCGAAGCGCTGGAGCACATTCTTCACGGCCCCGCAGGTCATGGAGGAGCTCAGGCACATGCCGAACATTCGCATTCACATTAACAAGTGTCAGCTATTATTATTAACCTTCGATGCTATGTTGATGGGAATTGGTGGAGTGGTATTGGAAGGTATTGTTTTTTAAAGAGCGTAGAGTGGTTTTGCATCTCTGTTATTTGGGGTGCGCCACTTTGCTCGTTTTTTTTTCACGCATATCCGAGATCAAGTCAGGGGCATGAGTTGCAAAGATTGAGGTGTAAAGCTTGAGAGGTATACTCGCTTCGCTACGTGAGAACACTCCGCTACGTGAGAACACTTCGCTAAGTTTAGGCATTCATACAGACTCCATTTGGTCGAACTAATCTCTATACACATCTTTTTTGATCCTGTAAATTGGCGCTATTGACCCAAAACAAGGGATCATATTATGAATTCTCATTTTGCGAAAATCAATTTTGATATTTATTACACCTATTAGTCCCAAAGGGACGTCAGTTACTTTAGCCCCGGGTTAGGTAGTGAAGATGCTAAGGTTTTGGCGATATTTTTGCCATTTCGCAAAAATGGTGACAAAACCGGGTATTATGTAGAATTTTTTTTCATGCCAATACCTTTTTCAGGCTGAGCGTGGGAAATGGTTCTGATTTATCCTCATTCTCGCTCTCATTCTCACTCTAAGTTAAAAGTCATAGGTTCGCTCCTGACGCTGCGGTACTGATGCTACGATCTGTATTTTCAATCAGCATCAAGGATATGCTTGGGTTTTTTCTCGTAACAGCTATCTCATGCCTGCGGCTTAATCCAGGATCTGCTTAGAATCTCATGCCTTAGATACGCACTCCCTCTGGTCGTCGGCTTGATCTGAGATTTGCGTCATTGCGGTTAAAAGTCTCACGTCCTTAAAATCCCAAACAATCCTCACCAGCACACCCATAAATCCTTTTTTCGAACGATTATTCAAATGGTAGCTCCCATTTCCCCATTGAATAATATCACTTAACCATTGGTAAAAAAAGACCCGAAATAGCTCTCCAAAACAGGGCGCGCCATTTTGTAACCCCTTTGTAAACTGATACATTTGAGAGAATTCAGACTTTTAAATCTCGATTATTTTATCCGATTCCAAAAAGATTAAAAGCGAGCCGGATTAACTCTTTTGAAAATCAGAAACTCTTATGAAAACACATTTTATACAGCGCGGAGTACCTTTTTTTATATCCATTCTAAGCGCATTCTTGTTAACGATCTCCTCTATGGGACAGACCATAAGCAATGATGAATCCTGCACAGCAACCCCAATTTTATGCGGAGACACCATTCAGCAATCTTTTGTCGGAGCGACCCAATCTATGGAAGACGAATGCGCTGGTTCATCGACAGGTGATGTGTGGTTTACATTTTCTACCGACGGTTCTCAGGTGTATACGATCGGCCGAACCAATGATTCCGATTTCAAAATGGTGAGCCAGCTTTTCAGGGGTCAGCCTTGTGACGATATCGGGGAGGAGGGAGCTTGCAGCCTGATCGGTAATTATGTGGTGGCCGAACCTGGAACGTATTACTACCGGATCCGGCCATCTATTCCCTTTTATGACGATCAGATTGCAAGTGTGTTTCTGACCTGTTCTGATTTTGAATGCCCCGACCTTATAGCGATGATCGGAGATGAATGCGACGATGGAATTCCGGAAACTTCGCATGATAGGGTGACCGCAGATTGTGAATGCGTCGGTGTGCCGGATGCAACCAATGATGAAGCCTGTGATGCCACACCAATAGAATGCGGCGATACCATTCTGCAATCATTTGTCGGAGCCACTGATTCCGAAGTGGGTGATTGCAGCAGCTTTGGGCTCGGTGATGTCTGGTTCACATTTACCACCGATGGATCGAAAATGTACACCATCGGCGAAGGAAGCGGTTCTGAATTCGGCGCATCCAATCAACTTTATATCGGTACTGATTGCGAAAATCTTACCGCGGTATCGGAATGCTATTTCGCAGAGTTTCATGTGTATGAGGCCGGAACCTATTATTACCGTCTTCGACCTGCTACATCAAGCTTTGAAGATCGAATTGCTTCTGTGTTTCTTAGTTGTGTCGATTATGATTGTACCGACTTATCACTAATGGTGGGCGATGCATGCAACGATGGCGATCCTTCCACTTCTTTCGATACAGTGAATGCCGATTGTGAATGTGTGGGAGTGCCCGATGCGACCAATGATGAGGCGTGCACTGCTACAGCAATAGTATGTGGTGATACCATTTCACAGTCTTTTTCGGGAGCTACCCAGTCGGTTATAGATGACTGTGGCGGTCAGATTATGAATGATGTCTGGTTTAGCTTTACTACCGATGGCTCAGAAATGTACACCATTGGTCAGGGAAATGATGAATTTATGGCTGTGATACAACTCTATGAAGGAGATGACTGCGAAAATCTCACCGAAATAACTGAATGTACTTACTTCGATGATTATTTTGAAGTGACTGAAGCCGGATCCTACTATTTCCGGATGCGCCCCCGAACCTCAGATGGTATCGCATCGGTATATCTGACCTGTGAGCCATACAACTGCCCTGACATAAAGAATTTTGTCGGAACGCCCTGTGATGATGACGATCCGACTACAACTCATGATATTATTACAGAAGATTGTAATTGTGTGGGCGTACCCGATGCGGTCAACGATGAAGCATGCACCGCCACGGCAATTGCTTGTGGAGATACCTTACTCCAGTCTTTTGTCGGAGCTACAGAATCGTATGAAGACGATTGTTCAGGCTACTTTTTTGATTATTCGTCCAAAGATGTTTGGGTTACGTTCACCATTACAGATCCGGAGCCACATCTTGTTGGAGCTTTGGGATTTGTGAATGGTGCGTTTACCGAATTTCAGTACGAAGGAACCGGCCTGATAATGGAGTTGCTTAGGGGAGACGATTGCGATAACCTTACGGAAATAGTGCCTTGTCATGATAACCTGGGCCTGGAAGGGATTGAAATAACTGAACCCGGCACCTATTATCTGCGTTTTCGTCCTTCGATTAGCTATTCTGAAGGCCAAATTGCTGCAGTTTTCCTGAAATGTGGAGATGCAGTTGGTGTTTCCGAAATTGAAAAGAGCGATTTCAAACTATATCCAAATCCGACACGGGGTCAGATTACACTCGAAAGAAATGCCGGCGCCAATGCCACCCCAAATCCCAAATCAAGCCGCAGGCATGAGATCGCAAAACTCTATAGCGCTTTGGGTCGTGAAGTGGCGGAATATTCCCTTACCGGAAATGATCGTCAGGTATTAACCTTACCTCAATCTCTCGTTCCCGGGGTTTATTTTTTGAAATTGATCGGTGAGAATTCGGGAATTGCCAAACGAATTGTGGTACTGCGTTAGGTTTGAGGAATATCCGGATTTGACCCAAACTGGCGCAAACAATAAAAAATTGCGAACTTGCAAGTCTGATTTTTATGTAAACTGTGAGATAAAACGCGTTTTTGTGCACTTCAAAAAACATAGTGTGGATTTTGCTCTTATTGCTTCCCTGGATTTGCAGAGGACAGGCAGAGAACGGATACTTCAGGAATTTCCGATCACTGACCGTTGAGACAGGACTTCCTTCGAATGATATCCACTGTTTTGCCAAAGGTCCAAATGGATATATGTGGATAGGCACTTCTAAGGGCCTTGTGCGGTATGATGGATCTGAGGTAATCGTTTTCCAAAATGATCCAAAGGATACTACTTCAATCTCTGGTAACAATATCAGCGTATTACTACCTGAGGGCGATAGTATTATGTGGGTGGGAACGTATCATAGCGGACTGAATAAACTCAACTTTAGAACCCGTACTTTTCAATCGTTTATTCCGGAGCAGGATCAACCTTATAGTATCCCATCGCGTGAGATATACGCACTGATACATGATAAGCACGGCGACTTATGGATAGGTTACAATCGGGATGGATTCGGACGGTTCGACAGAGCGTCATCAACTTTTGAACAGATAAAAGTTCCTTCACTCGAAACGAGTTATTCGAACCGTCAAAACAACGTTGTACTGAATTTTATTATTGACAATTCCGACCCGGATAAAATTTGGATTGTTACCATTCGCTCGCTTATAGAGTATAATCTAAAAACCGGAGACCTGATTCGGCGCAACCCCTATGATACCGATCCAATGAGTATCGAAAAGCGCCTTCTCGGATTTTATCAGGGAACACAATCCGGAACTGGAGAAATTTATCTGGCTTGCAGCCGATACGGTGTTTGGGTATTCAACCCCGGGGAGAATTCATGGAAGAACTACCGCGAAAAAGTTACAGACCCTAAAAACCGATATGTAAATAACTTCAACCTTATCCGGGAAATGGGTCCGCAGACCTTTTGGTTGGGTAGTATCAAGCGCGGTATTTTTGTTTTAGATGCCGAAGCCGGTACAATATTACCTTTTGAAGATTTCAATGGTCAGGATTCAAATGGACACCTCCCGATAAATATAAAAACCTGGAAATTAAAAAGTACGGAAGGATACTGGCTAGGCACTACTGAAGGCGTAAAGCTATTCAATAAACAAGCCAATCAGTTTGATATCTATTCCTACCAACCTGAGGCGGAATGGCTGATTGGAAGACAGAGTATCTCTGCAATTAATCCCGTTAATCGAGATGAAATATTGTTTGGCGGATATGCAGGTGAAGGAGTGTATCGGTACAATCTTAAAACCCAAAAAAAGACATTGATCCAGCCACCAAAACCGATCGAGAAGAGCCAGGAGAAAATGTTTTTCACAAGAGATTTTGTGAAAATCAACGACACGACCTTTTTAGTGTTGACGCATGATGAACTGTACAAATTAAATCTGATAACCAGCAGACTCACCAAAATCAAAACCGGATTGAAATTTGGTAAAGACTATTACTCTTTTAATCGGATTTTAAAACACAGCAACGGCAATTATTACATATCCACCGGATATAGTGGTGTTTATTCACTAGACTCAAGTTTCAGATTTTCAGGTCATGTAGGCCATGATCTCGAAAATTCGTCAAAATCACTGGTTTCATCCAATTACATCTATGAAATCTGCGAAGACCCGGAAGGAATGCTTTGGATTGGCACAGAAGATGGATTTTCAAAATGGGATCCTCAGGAAAATACATTTTCGAATTTCGATTACCAGAGCCGGAATGATTCCACGCCTACCTTAAAGACTATTTATTGCATAAAGCTTGCCCCCGACAGCAGTCTTTGGTTTATTGATGCTTTCGCGAATGGAGTTTCTTTGTCGTATCCCTATAAACAGCCCTACGCATTTAAACCCTTACTGACCGGAAACGAAGGTAGAACAGACCGGTTGAATAATATTCTGTTTTCGCGCAGTGGGAAAACGATCTTATCTACAGAAACAGGACTTTCTGTTGCAGATCAAGATGGCAATATCAGGCGGTACACTGAGAGCGAGGGATTGCCCGCAATGCCGCCACTGGCTCCTATGGTAGAAATGGCCGATGGCCGGATTGTGATTGGCGCCCGAAATGAATTAGTGTCATTTTATCCCGACTCGCTTTACTATACGCCGAAAAAAAATGAGCTCCACTTAAGCTCAATTACCGTTTTTGATAAAGTGCTGAATACGAATATTGATAGTATTTTGAACAAGGGACTGGAACTCGATTATCTCCAAAACTTCTTCACATTCAATCTGAGTTTATTAAATTTTGATAACCCCGACGAGTATAAGCTGTCGTATCGGCTAAAAGGGTTTAGCAATGAATGGACGGCTACCACTGGCAAGAATGCAGTTTTCACAAATGTTCCGGGAGGTAATTACATCTTTGAAGCCAGATTGATCGATAAGAATAACCATGTGGCCAAAGACATTTTAACATTGCCTGTTGAGATGATTCCGCCAATTTCAGACACCTGGTGGTTTCGTTTGCTGATTGCCATCGCAGTGGTGGGTATAGCACTTTCATTTATTATCGCTCGCTTTCGCAATATTCGCCGCAAGGCCGCCTTCACTAAGGAACTCGCGCATATGGAGATGGTTTCGCTTCGAGCGCAAATGAATCCGCATTTTATTTTTAACAGCCTCAATAGCATACGCCATCAGATTATTACTAAAAAGAATGATGAGGCTGAGATCTATTTGGTAAAGTTTTCGCGACTGATACGCTGGATTCTTGAAAATTCGGAAACACAGTACATTCTGCTCGAAGATGAGATAGAGACCTTGCGACTGTATCTCGAACTGGAATCGAAACGGTTTGATGAAAAATTTGATTACCAATTGATTGTCGATCCGAGCATCGATACCAAAGCGTTGAAAGTGCCCGGCATTATATTGCAGCCATTTGTGGAAAATGCTATATGGCATGGCTTGATGCAGAAGAGGCAATCAGGCACCGTGGTGATCGACTTGCGAAAAACCGATATCAATCTGATTATCACCATCACCGACGATGGTATCGGAAGGGAGAAAGCGCGTGAGATAAAAAGTAAAACCGGTCTGAAAACAAACTCGATGGGAGTGAAAATTACGACTGCACGACTTGCAGCAATTGAAAAACTGTATAATATATCGTGTTCGACACATATAGAAGATTTGAAGGATGAAGCCGGTGAGGCACGAGGAACGCGAGTTACTCTTACCTTACCTTTGATTCACAATTTTAATACGAATGTTTAATTTAATCCATGACCTATGAAAATTAAAATAGCAATTGTAGATGATGAAAAGCATGCCTGCGAAACATTGGAGTGGCAGCTTGATAAGTTGGGATTTGACTATGAGTCTTGCGGTGTCTTTCAGGATTCAATTGAGGCAGTGGAGGCATTGAAAAAGAATCCGCCGGACTTAATTTTTCTGGATATTGAAATGCCGGGTTTGAATGGATTTCAGTTTATTGAGAAGTTGGGCAACAAGGATGTTAAAGTGGTATTTACTACTGCTTACGGCAAATTTGCGGTAGATGCCTTCCGGGTAAATGCGGTGGATTATCTGATAAAGCCAATCGATACCACAGAGCTCAAGGAAGCCCTGGACCGGGTAATGGTTAAGACTAAAGGTGCGGATTATGAGAAAATAAGAGAAGTCTTTTCACAAATCGAAAGCGATAAATCCAGTAAAACAAAGATTGCAATGCCATCGGTTCGGGGTATTGACTTTATGGACTACGAGGATATCATTTATTGCCAGGGCGAGCGGAACTATACCCGTATTTACCTTGAAGATGGTACTAAGAAGCTTGCATCAAAGACCTTGAAGGAAATTGGCCTGCAGCTTCCGGAGTCACAGTTTTGCAGGATACACCATTCATGTATTGCGAATCTGAAAAAAGTGACCGGCTATTCGCATAGTGAAGGAGGGATGCTGATTTTGAACGGGACCCACGAGCTCAAGATATCAAGGTCGAAGAAGAAGGAATTATTGGAGCGACTTGAAGGGATTTAAAAATTGAATTCCTCACTGTGCCAGATTTGATGAGGACTCCCAAACTACTGAAATTTAAAAGTATAAACGAACTCCTTTGCAGGCCTCATCAGGTTTTTCTTATACCTTTGAGGTCTGTTTTTCAAGTACTTGGCTAAGGTAATAGCTCCATAATAACGTATAAAGCTTCATGGCCCGGAGAACCCACTTTTAAATTTCGAATTTTGATCAATTTTTCAGACCTCACAGGTACTCGAAGACCTGATGAGGTCTCCCAACTATACAGTTTAGTGGTTACATGAGTTAATCGACCAGCCAACCAAATTATCAAAACCGCATCCGATATCCAATACTCGTTCTCAACTCTGAGAAGCTATTGCGCCCCTTGCGGGAGATATATCCAACCGAAGCATTAAAACTATGTTTCTTTGAGATAGCATAACTTCCCGACCATTGGGTGTTGAAAATATCGTCATCATAATCGGCCAGCACGCTGCGGTTCCAGGTCTGTTTGATGCGCATGGTGAGTTTGCGATCCAAAAGATGGATATTGAATCCAACGGTTCCCCCATAGCGGGTCTGGGCGGTAAGAAGGGAGCTAAAATCCTGGTAATTGATGCCGACATTTAAACCGTAATTCTTTTCGTTGAACCGGATGCCATAATTGAACATCAAACTCATAAGCTGATTTCCCGCATCCTGAGCCGGAGCGTCGCGTCGGTCGGAGAGGTTCTGTACGTTTGTATTGAGGGTATAGGTATGTGTGTATTTGGGTGAAACTACGATGTAAGAGCCGGTGAAATTTACTTGGTAGTTGGTCTGATCGACCACCACGCTATCCGCAAATAGGGTATCTTTTAACAGAGTTTGATAAATTGAGAAATTACTAAAGTTCAGGTTAAAATTCCATTGGTTATTCGGTCTGAAGCTCACATTTGCGGAGCCGATATTTCTTCCGGTTTCGGCAAATCTTCTGTTGGAGAGATCATTGTTTTGGATTCCGTAAGATCCGCTAACGGCGAGTTTGTTTTCAAAAAATTGAGTTCCGGCATTGAGTGTAATCATTTCAAGATCGCTCAGGAGATAATTGGCACCCAATGTTTTGTACCCGCCCTGCACATAACGGTATTTGACACCTGCATTGAATAATTTTCCTTTGTATTGAAGACCCGTTTTACCTGCCCAGGCAGCATTTGATGAGATATTGGTATTGAACTTATCGAGAAAAGACATGCCCGGACTTTCAGAATCGCTAAACTCCCGGGCGCGCAGGTCGCGGGTGTAGACACTGGCTCCCAGATCGTAGTCAAAGACCCACTGATTGTTTGAAGTGGCCAGCTTTCCATCAATACCAATGGATGTACTTGCCTCGGGTGGCAAAAGTCCGTCGATTGAGTTGGGGAGGTTAAGCGAGTTTTCAATATCTGTGGCATGAAAAAGGCTGAGATTTATACTCGAATTGGAACCGTAGCCGACTTTTGCACCATATCCCATTCGTTTGTATTGGCGCCGCTCAAAGCGGTTTTCAGGGTTTTGGATCGCTTTTTTAATCCGGCCGGCCATTGCTGAAAACCGAAACTTTCCGGGCGACAGTTCTACGCCTCCTCCCAGAAATGAAACACCATTGAGTGTGAATTCAGAATAATTGAGGTTGCGGTATCCCAGATGCAGTTTTACCCATTTGTATTCCGGGCTGGCGCCAAAACGAGAAAAAGGCTGGCTGAAGCTGGTGCCCTGCTGACTTACTGCTATAGAAAGCGGAATTGAGAAATTGTAGATGCTCATATTTACCGAACCAAACACGCTGTATCCCCATGGCTGCCTGCGTTTAGGAATTCCATCGACCGTGTAATAGCTAAGGTTTCCACCCAGCGATCCTGAAATTTGAAAAGGCTTGGCATTGGGATCGACTGTCTGACCTTTAATTACCGAGGTGGTCAATAAAAAACAAATCAGCGTAAATATATTCCATTGAATTCTCATCGAATTTTATGTCTTATTTTGAGAATACGATTAGTCGGTGCTTAGTCACTATCCGACAGATTTAGATATCAATATTAAGATAAGTAATCGAATCGAATCTGTGGAATCAATCCTTCAGGCTGTTTATTTTCTTTATTCGAAAACCGAAATAAACCAACTGTACATCCAAACGTGCCAAGGGGGAATTATTGGGGTTTTTGTATTTGCGCGAACTCTTATTTGTCAGGATATTAGCCGTTCAAACACAAGGTTGGTTCGGTCTTTCCGGCTATCTATATTTTAAAATCGAAACATTATGTTGGTTTCCGTTTCATCCGCTTTCCGGTTTATTTTATTTAGCCTGGGAGTCTTTCTTTCGACATGCCTTATGGCACAATCTCCCATAACGGTTACTGTGAATATTTTGCCTCCTTATCCCAATTATGCGAGCGAAGTAATGGAGATGAACGACCAGACGATTATCACTATTCAGAACACAGATATTTCGAATGGATATTCCATAAAATTGAAGGCGAAACTAACCGGCAATAACGGAATTACAGTGCGCACCAAAGAGAGTGCTTTGCCCAGCTCGCCCATCGATCTTTCTGCCGGCGAAACAATGGTTATGACTGGTGAGGAATTGAGTGTCTTTTACAATAATTATTCAGAAAATGATTTTGACTTTATTGGAATTTCGAGAGATGAAATAATCAATAACCAGCAGCTTCCGGATGGTATGTATACCATCTGTTTACGTGCTTTCGAATATCAATCCGGTATTCCGCTCAGCTCCACCACTCCATCGGGTTGTTCGGCCCCTTTTATGGTCTTGGCGGTTGATCCGCCTATCATTACCTATCCCCAGAACAATACAGAAGTTTCTACTCTCGATCCGCAGTTGCTGAGCATAAACTGGATTCCGGTAAGTATTTCACTTCCGGATCTTCGTTACCGTCTTGAGGTGGTCGATTTGACCGACTTTCCGATAAATCCCTACGACGCTTTCGAAACCGGAGATTTCTTATTTTTCTTTGAAGACGATATTATGGCCAATGTTTTCCTATACGGAATGGAACATCCGCTGCTTACTAAAGGCCATAATTATGCCATTCGGGTGCGAGCTTACCGGCTTGACGGACCGCTTAACGTGCTGAATGACGGATACAGCGATATCGTCACTTTTACGTATGGAGATGAAGATGACGATATAACTACGACTGTTGTTGGGATTACGGATGAAGTACCGCCGAACCCCGAAATGCCCGAACAGAATTTTGGTTGCGGCCAGAGTTGTATTTTTAATTTGCCTTCCGGCCAAAGTCCTTCCGGAACGAGACCTCAGGTAGGAGCCATGCTCGATATAGGAAATTTCCGAATGCGGGTAAACAGTATTCAGGGCGATGGGCCCTATCAGGGAGAAGGTGTGATCCAGAAAACAGAATTTTTTCCGATAGGTATAAAAGTAAAATTCAAAGATATTCAGGTCAATTCAGACGGAAGAGTTTTTAGCGGAAGCGCCAAATCTGTGATACGTACCGATTCGTGGATCGATGAATCCATGAACGATATCAATACTGCAGTTGATCATATCCATTTTAATCCCAACACCCTCAATGAGGCTGTAGCTACGCTATCCGACCCCAGCTATTATATCGATAATATCGAGGGTATTTCCGAACAGGTAGGTACTACTTTGCCATTCACAATGGGCTCCGGATCCAACCGGTTGCAAGTAGTGGGTATGAACTTCTTTCCCGAAAAGGCGTCGTATAATTTATCATCCATCATTGAGCTCTTAGATGATGCAGAAGGTAATCCGCGTTATCTGAATTTTATGGCCAAGAATCTATGTATTACTCCCGGTGGACTTGCGCTCAGTGCAGATGAGGCGCGACTTGAATTGGTTAAACCCGTTCGTTATAATTTTGACAACAAGACCCAGCTGGAGTTTAAGCCCGGCAAAAACGGTGCAGGTACCTATCTCAGTTTTGACTGTGATGGTTTTAATGGTGTTTGGGCACAAGGAAAGGTTGTGTTCAGCCCGGATGTTATAAAGCCAGTGGATGACCAGGGCGATATTATTGTGGCCGACACGGTGGTTGCCGGTTTTACAACCATTTTTACGTCCTGGTCAAACTGGGTTGCTACGGTTAATTTTAAGAATCAGGGTGAGAATTCGCCGGCCAATGATAAAAATCTCTTCATGTATAAGGAGCTCGAAGGATACATCATTGGTGTCGATGAAGCTTTTATAGATCACAGCGTGAATGCCAATCCGGATGGGATGGTTTTTCCCGATAACTACGCGTCGAATACCGGTACGGAATGGCAGGGAGTTTATCTCAAAACGGTTGAGGTTACCTTGCCCGAATGGATCAAAGCGCATAACGAGACCGATGGGCGTGTGCACTTAATAGGTAAGGATTTGATAATCGACGGCGAGGGATTAACCGGTGAAATCAAAGCTGAAAATGTGCTTACCCAGAAAGAAGGTGCAATGGGCAAATGGCCGATTACTGTAGATCAGGTTCGGGTGAAAATTCTTCAGAACAGCCTGTCGGAGGCGCATTTTTTGGGAAGCCTGAAAATTCCGGTTTTCGATGAACCTTTTGATTATACGGCAGACTTGCAGTTCCTGGCCAATCATACCAAACACACTTTTACTTTCAGTCCTCTGGAAGAGTACACGATACCGATGTGGTACGCTAATACAACCATTACGAACAACAGTTCGCTGACTGTAAACATAAACGATGGCTCGGCTTATGTGGAAGCCAATCTGAACGGAGCGATCAGTTTTCAACCTCTGATTGGCGATATCGATAAGATGAATCTGGCGAATATCACATTCACTAATTTTATAATCCGAAGCGAAAAGGCACCTAAATATATTGAGGGAATCCTTTTGAACTCAATGGATTTGAAACAAAAAACGCCAGATCTTAACAGTCTGGACCTCGATTTGAAAATGGATCTCTCGGGAGATTCGTATGGAATATCGGGCAGCACCGGACTGGCGATTAAAAACTCTATTCATGATCTTGTGGATAGTTTGTCGTTCGACTTTGAAGGGGTTGATATCAATGATATGTACCTTGAGGCCAATGCCGGAATCGTAAACATAAAAGGCGGAATAAGCTTTTTCAAAAACGATCAGAAATTCGGTAATGGTTTTGAAGGAAATCTCGAAGTCGATTTTATAGAAACTATCAAATTGCAGGGTTCTGTTTTATTCGGAAATGTAAAACCGAACAACGGAAATAAATTCAACTATTGGTATGCGCATGCGATGGCGTATCTGCCCACCAGTCCGATTCCGATGGCTACGCCGCTTGATATCTACGGATTTGGTGGTGGAGTTTATAAGAATCTGGAGCTAAACTCCGACTTTTCTAATCCCCGGGATGAGCAGGGAGGAGCAGCGAATGCAAGCGCACGCGATATGTTCGATGTTCACAAAGGGATGTTAGGGTTTCAGGCTGCGGTAATTTTTGGACTTACCCCTTCTTCGACCACCTTTAATGCTGATTTGCAATTGACCGCTGAGATAAACACCAATACCGGCGGAGTAAATAAGCTTGCATTGGACGGAGGCGGGTATCTTATGCAGGATATTGAGAAGTCAGATAAATCGAATTCGATGTTTAAGGCAACGGTTAGCATTTCTTATGATTTTCCAAATAAGATATTTTCTTCAACTTTCGGTGTGCACGGCAAAGTTCCTTATTCACATCCGCTGGTGGAGGTTGATGGCGATATTGTTATGTATCGTTCCCCCACCTTGTGGTTTCTGAAGGCAGGGACTCCGTCCGAACCCATGCACGCGGATGTAAATTTAGGAATAGGGGATGTGACTTCGACCGGATATTTTCAGACGGGACAACAACTGGAGCAACCGGTAATACCTGCAATAGTAACCCAGAAGCTCCATTTTCACTCCAATATGGTCGATAATATGCAAAACGGATTGGGGATTGGGTTTGCAGCGGGTATCCATATGTACTTGCACGTTGACTGGACACTTGCGGAGTGCGGTGTTAAAGCCGGTGGCTGGGCGGGTGTGGATTTGGCCGTACTCAATTATTTCGCTGCTACGTGTAATGGCAGAGAAGATTTTGGAGTCAATAAATGGTATGCGCAGGGGCTGGCCTACGTTGCCGGTGAGATCGTTTTGACCTCATTCGCCGGCGACGTGGCGTCGTTTGGATTCGCAGCTGCTTTGGAAGGGGCATTTCCCAATCCTACAGGTGTAAAGGGAGTAATTGCTGTTTGGGTTGATCCCCCATTTTTTGATAAATTTAAATTGGATCATGATTTCCAATATGGATCATTCTGTAATATCCAACCTATGTCAAATGCGGATGAACAGGTGTATCACGAAGAGGTTGTGCTGGATAATTTGCCTCTTCTTGGATATGTTACCCCTGCGAATGGTTTGCCTCAGGTGAGTACGAATGTTCATCCAAAAGTTCAATTTTTTCAAAAAGACTGGTCTGAGAAGAAATTTGTATATGGAGATGGTATGGGTGGAATAATCAATAAACGGTATCGTATCCGCAACGAAGTGAAATGGCAGAAAAAAGCAGATGATGGCACCGGGTGGTCTGATGTTCGTTATAATGCTTCGATGAATACCCAGGATAGTATTATGACACTCGAGCCCAGGAATAGCAACGGAGACCCAAGTCTAATAAATGGAGGCTCGACATATAAGATTGTCGCTAAATCGTATATCGAATTGCACCGGGATGACGTTCCGAGCAATGAATATGTTTTTGGAGGTGGTGAAGATAATTACTGGGTTACGGCTACTTATACTGACGGTAATAAGAAAGGGCAACCTATCGTAGAGAAGAAAGTTCATCAATTCAAAACAGGTTCAAATCTGACAGAATTAGAAGAGATGTTTGTGGATTATACTCTCCCATATCCGCGTCAGCGCTTTTATCCTTATGAATACCTGAATAACGGCAAAATTAAATTCAATGTAGATCAAAAACCCAAATTTCAGGATTTCAACACTTGTGGTTTTAAAATCTATGCCGAATTTACTCCTGTAGATGGATCTGTGCAGCCACCGAGGCAAAAGGTTGATCCATACAGTCACTCACTCGAAGCGCGGTTCAAGATGGCAGCTCTGAACCCGGAGACAATCTATAAATTGCAGATTGTTGCCGAACGGCGTATTTCATCGCTCGATCTCATGCTGATAGATAACCCTAAATGTGAACTTCCAACCGTTGATGAAGACGGAAATTGGGATGGTGCTCTTGGAGGTTATTTTGCAGAAAATGGAATCAATATCGACCTGGGTAATTTTACCGGGATTGTGGATCCCTCTTTTGGCGGCCCTGTATCCTTAGGCTCTGGTTCTTTTTCAGGTAGTTCCGGATCTTCATCAAATAGCTCAGGATTGGCAAACCAGCAGGTGCTAAATTCAGGTGCTATAATGATGCCGTCGACCCTTAATTTGGGACCTGCCAATAACGGGATTGGTGATTTAATTTCAATGATGAATGATACAATCGTTCATCGAAAGATCTTATTCACCATCTATTTCCGGACGAGCAAATACTCCACGCCTGAAGAAAAGATGGAGACTATTTCTGTGAGTAAATTCTATATTACTCCAGCGGCTTATAGTAGCGATTATATTCCACCAACTACTGTACAGGATGTGTTAATTAAGATTGATTCCGACGAGGGGTTTGATAAATACGACTTGTTCGGCCATGAGTATCGCACACCGGAAACCAAAGAATACTTTCGTTTTAAAGGTAGAGATGGTAGTGAAGTTAGCGGTGTAGACATTGACGACGCTACAGAATTAGAACTATGGTTCTTTAAATATGGAAAAAAGATATTGCCTTTAATACCAGACTTTCTCAATCCTGGTCATGCTCCTCAGAATCAGGCATGGAATGACATGATGAGTGAAAATTGGTTTTTACTGCCTGATTTAAGTGATGTCGATTTTGAAGCAGATCCAGAGAATTATATGGGTGTCAAGCATCTGGAGCCACTCTTAAGCGACGAAGAAGTAGGTCTTGCAGAAGGGGATGCTTCTATAGGGTATGTAAATATGCCGGTTTATGGTTCCACGGAAATGGCTGGTCCAATTACGGTTTTAGCAGGTAATATATCTGGTTCGGGATGGATAACCGGAGAATATAATCCGGGGCCATCTTCGCCTACAACCATTTCTGTATCTGGAGCTTCCGGAGATCCCGAACTCGAATTAAAATATAATGTCGACAGGAATGCCGCGTTTCTGTATAATTTCACTGAAGAAAAAAAGATAGAGATGCGCGTTAACCCTGTGAATGTTCAATATCAGCATCCGCCGGCAGGCACCTATTTAATTAATATTATTCTTATAAATCAATCCGAAGAAGCCAAAAAAGAACCTAACCCCACCAGATCCAGAACTTTGGATATAACTATTCCATTTGAGACATACCCGATTCAATATTAAATGAAAATTAAAACCCATATATCGATAATAGTGCTGTGCTTAGTCACTGTTCTTCAGTCTACAGCACAGGTCAATCCGGACCAAAATGAGGATATTCATATTTCTTCGCGGATGATCAATAACCAGCCGACGATTAAAATTATTCCCCGCAATCCGACGGCTTGGTTCAAAGGAATGAGAAATGGTTATGAGATTTCAATCGCTGAATACAGGGACAGTAGTTTTACGGATTATCGGGTAATAGAAGCTAATCTGAGGCCTGCCCCGGAAGAGGAATTTCGATCTCCAACATTGCCACAGGAGTATGCGAATAGTTTGCGCTTTTATATTTATGAGGATACGTTTGCGCCAGAGAGTGAATCTTTTGAGGATATGGTGGATGCAAGCCAGGGTATGAAGTTGAAACACTACTTTTATATCCTGTTGTCTTCCTACGATCCACAACTTTCGGAGATGAGCGGACTTCAATTTACCCTTCCACAAGATATTTCGAATCTGTTTAAACTTCGTGTCAAGATCAACGATAGCCAAATTGAGTTGGAAAAGAGGATGCTGGTCAATACATTTTATAGTACCCTACAAACTCCCCAACTCGAAGTAAAACCGGGTGATCGTGAGATTAGTCTTATGTGGAATCATTCAAATTACAAAGAAATTTTTACTGCTTATCGACCTGAAAGTTCCACGGACGGAAAACATTTCGAAGCCATGGGAGCACCGAAAATATACAATCGCGATACACCAGCCGGAAAAGCGGGACGAATTCTGGTCAAAGATTCACTTTCCGCCAATTACCAGGCCCGTTGGTACCGGCTTGCCGGATATGATTTATTCGGAATACTCTCAGATTATACTCCACCCATAAAAGTAATGGGGCGAGATATGACAGCGCCACCCGAACCTAAACATGTGCAGGTAAATGAAGGAAAAGGTTCGGGAGAAGTAAACGTTAGCTGGACGGCTGAGTCATCACCCGATCTCATGGGATTTCAGGTTATAGCCAGCCAATCAGAACAAGGAGACTACCAGCGGTTGCACAAAGAATTGCTGCCTCCGGACGCCAGGGAATTTAATTTTACATTTGATACAAAGATCCCTTTGTTTTACCGTGTGCTTTCTGTCGATACAGCTTCAAATGCAGCGGCGTCTACTCTCGGTTACCTGGTGGTGTACGACTCAATTCCTCCCGAAATTCCGGTAGATTTTGAAGCGAAGACCGACACGAATTACGTGGTAACTATAAAATGGAGTAACAGCACGAGTGCCGACGTAAAAGGTTATCGGTTATATAAAGCATATAGTCCGAAGAATGGTTTCGTTCCCCTTACGGGAAAAATTATTACGGATACTGTTTACTACGATACGCTCGCCGATGACCGGTTGGATAAGAAAGTGTATTATCAGTTAGTGGCACTGGATCATCACTACAACCATTCTGAAAGATCTAAATACATATGTGCACCTGTACCTGATAAAGTACCGCCTACACCACCACTTTTGATGACGGGCAATCTCGAAAAGGGAAGACAGGTATCACTCGGCTGGCATAAATCATCATCCGATGATGTGATGACCCAGACTGTGTTGAAGCGTATGCCTGACGATTCTACCTATATGGAAATTGCAACGCTGACGCCTTCGGATTCTTCTTATACCGATCGTGAAAAGGATCGCGGCGCAGCAGAGTTTGCGGAATATTACATCGTGGCCACCGACTCTTCGGGCAATCGGTCTGAGCGCTCGAATGGCAAACGGATTTTGTATAAGCAAGAAAGGGATCAACTTGAATTAGTGCTACAATCCGCTGATTTCGAAGACGGTAAAATTCGTTTGGTTTGGAAATATCCCGGCAAAGGGGAATACAGCGTATTGGTTTACAGAGCGGAGAAAGACGACGGTTTTGAACTCATAGGACGTGTGAATGAAGGAGATTCGTACCTCGATTCATCGGTGGCCAAAGGGAAAGAGTATAAATATAAAATTGGAGCTATGAAATCGAATGGAAATCGGATGCCGCTTTCGAAAGTTTTGAGTGTAGAGGTAGAGTAGTTGGTTTTTAGTTTTTGGAAATTAGCTTTGGGTTTGTTTTTTCCCGACTTGTTGAACGAATGAATAGGTTTCAATATTAAATGATGTATAATCCGCAGGGTAAATACCCAGCGGAGCGGAGCTCCCTATAGTCGTTAGTGATTGGTTTTTAGTAATCCGATTTTGTTTTTTATAGTCCGAAAGATCATAATAGATACATGTTTCAATCGTTCCGGGGGTCGGAATCGCCGGGTGAACCGAAAATTTTATTGATAGCTTCGGTGCGCGATTGAACCTGAAGTTTTTCGTACAAGTTGCGTACGTGTGTGCGCACGGTTTCTTCGCTTATAAAGAGCTGGCCGGCTATTTCTTTGTATCGAAAACCCCGGCTCAAAAGTTGCAAGATCTCTTTTTCTCTGCTTGTTAGCAAAGCAAGACTATGGGTTGCGGAATGTGTCTTTGCTTCTGATTTTCGAAAACTGGTGACCAGCTTGCGTGCTAAGGCAGGTGATATTGGTGAACCACCCCGAAAAACATCCTTCACCGATTCAGCGATTTGCTCGGTAGCTTTATTTTTTAAAATATATCCTACTGCTCCGGCTTTTAAACTATCGAACAAGCTATC
>CAJDXA010000010.1_pt1 | contig 18555 bp, 14 predicted proteins | sample 7391711 | NCBI WGS metagenome assembly CAJDXA01 (sample SAMEA7055748, study PRJEB34461) | soil metagenome | biome: terrestrial ecosystem; feature: Peninsula; material: soil | place: Antarctica | collected 2016
TATACGCTTTGGCTTCGACAATTCTTTTTAGATCAAATTCCTTAAAAATAGGTTGAGGGAGATTACGAAAATATTCATCTGCTGATTCAGCTTTTTTTATTGTTTGAATTTCAAATGAAGTGATTTTACCTGCTGGGTTGAAATTAGCTTCACCTGAAATTGAAACTTCTTCACCAAAAAGCTGAAAAACATCGTCAAAATTTAGCTTCTCGGATAATTTAGCTCTAATCTTTTTTCCTTTAGTTACTAGTTCCAGCTGAGATTTAGAGTGTTGTAAAACGTCTAATTTACCTGTAATCTTAGCCTTGATACTTGGAGGTGTTTTCTCTTCTAAAATCTTTATTTCAGAAAGTGTATCTCTTGTTATTTCTGATTTAGTGCCATTACTCTCAAATACTATCTCAGCTTCATCATGTTGAAGTATTTTATTTAGTTTAGCTATTTCTTTGAGTAAGTTTTTATCTAATAAGTATGAGTCCTCTTGATTTTTCAAAGCTTGTTCATAAGCAAAAAACGAAAGATCTAAAGCAGAAGTTTCATTTAACCTGGCACCTTCAAAATCTTGGAAAATTGGCAGCTGAATATTTCCTATATTTTCACTTAAGATAGGCGCTTCTATATCTAATATTGTAGAACCCTCTCGAATTCCAGTCAAATTGAATTCAATAGCGGAGGAAAGCCATTCTGGAGTTTTGCCCCGGTTTATCTTGCTATTCCCTTCCACATAGGATAGAACGGTTGATTCAGCTAATCTGGTCAACTGTTCACTTAACCCTTTCAGCAAACTAAATGGAATTTTCCCATTTTCGATCTGGAATCCTTTTAGTTTTATTGTATGCTTTTTATAGTTGCTCATTACATTCTTCTGTTACTTCAAATATAAGTATTACAATCAATTATCTTACTATATTAATATTCTACTAGGCCCACTTATATCTTTGTTCCACCGATCATCCGTATAACATAACTGCTGAAATACTCGTAATCACTGGAAGTTGTAAATAAGTTCGATGTATCCCTATTCACTATAATGATAACTAGGCGCATCCTGGAATGGGTTCGGCAAATAGGGAAGGAGTTATCTGAGGTTGAGTTTGTGATGTGGTATTTATTTTAATTTACGTCTGAACATCTTTTATCATCTTATCCCATTTATCCCAATCAACTTTAGGAAATCTTTTATCATTTTCTGGGTATAAATCGATCCAGAAGTAAGAAGTACGCATTTCTTCAATAATCTGTCGATATAAATCTTGTTTTGAAATTTTCTTTTTGGCCAATTCAAATTCTTCTTGATTTATTTTTCTCTTTTTTATATATTCATAAGGTTTTAAAAGGCTATGAACTCTATAATTTACCATCAGAGGTGATTTTAGAAATTCATTTACATTGTATGATATATAATTTTCAACTACTAACTTGAAAATAGATTCACATGATTGAAAATTAAAATGACCTGAATAATTCGAAAAAATGGTTAATTCTTCGACGGCTTTTGTAAGATCAAGATCAGTCAATAAAATATCGAAGAAATGAGTAAAACCATCTTCCAGTTCACCTGAAGAAATTCCTTCATCTGGACCAATAACTGCAAATGCAGGGGCTCTACTTTTTCCAACATCATATAAACTAGTTAATAATTGGGAAGTTAGGAGACCTCCAAAACATAAAGCCATACTTACGATTAAGTTGTTTTTTGAATGGCCATTTATTTTGGTTAGTTGATTCGACAAATCTTCCCAGCTTAATCTAATTTCGTGGTTTAATTTAATACCCATATCATTACCATGAGCTTCAAAATGAATATGAGGGTAAGAATTTTCATTTTTAGTTTCATTCTCTATTTGGCTCAGGATATTAATTAATTCCGTTGGGTCGTAATAGAATGATATTGAGATTTAAAGCCTCTCTGTTCGCATCTCCTCACTATAATGTCATCGTATATTGCTCTAATGTTTTTTTCATCATCAATGGAGACTATGAAGTTGTAAGAGTTGGCTTTGTATTTCATGTTTCTCTATTTTTATCATTCATAGCTTAGGTATTGACAATTTTCACCAACAAATTTACTTCCCAATACAAAAGTCCCTGAAAATCTTATCTAGTAAGTCGTCCGTGGTGACTTGCCCTGTGATTTCTCCTAGTGCATGGAGTGCATGACGGATATCCATGGCTATAAAATCACCGGTGACCCCCTGATTCAGATTGTCAAGCGCCTGCTGAAGATTGTTTTCTGCTTGTTTAAGTGCTCTACTCCTATCGCCGATCATTTTTTGTCAACTAATAGGTGATTTGACAGATGCCGGACAATATAGGGATTTGTTAACAAAGAAAGAACTGAAAAAGGAGAAAGAGTAGATTGAAAACTAGTGTTCACAATGGAGCCGAATAGTTAGGAACTCGCAAAGTCTAACAGAGATTTAAAGTTGTGGCGATCGGCTAATTTTACAGCTTTTATATATGTAGACCTGGTATCGCTCGCTTTGGTAAGGTCGGATGTACCCCAAGAAAATGGAGGCTCACCAAAAAGTTTTTCAATAATGATATCGGCCATTAACCTGCTGTGTCTACCATTTCCGTTAGGGAAACAATGGATGCTGACTAAACGGTGTTTAAAACGAATAGCCATTTCTTTAGGTGGATAGATATCCTTTTCAATCCAAAATAAAGCGTCTTCGCAAAGGACTTTAAGATACATAGGAATCTGGTGTTTATCTACCCCTATATTCTTATCGGTTTTTCTGAACTGTCCTGCCCATGCCCAGACATTCCCGAACATACGTTTGTGCACGTTGCAAATAAATTCTTCGGTAAACACTTGTTTGGACGAGAACTTTTTACTAATTACCCATTGTAAAGCTTCTTCAATGTTGAGTTGTTCAAATTCGTCCAACTCAGTTTTAGTTGAAATCGTTTCTATTAATAATCCTTCTTTTTCATCTTCATCAATAGGGGTTTGCCCTTCGATATAGTCCAGGTCTAATCCCACAACATTTTAGGCATTTCGTTTTTAATGCTATCAGTGCGCTCTTCGATGGCCTTTTTAAGGCGTTGCTTGGAATTTTCTTGATCTTCCAGTTTCATGGTGTTAGATGTTCTAGAGACAATACGACCCGCCAGTTCTCGAGCTTTACGATCAATAAGATCATCTAAAGAACCATCTTTGGGTACCAGTCCATATACCAGTTGCATGTCGAGTGCGTTAGCGTAGTCTTTTAAGGTTTTAAGTGTGATATTGCCCTCTTTTTCTCTTTTCTCAATTTCTTGCACACTTTGTTTCGTAATTGATAATTTATCCCCCAATTGTTGTAATGACATTCCCAGGGAAGTTCTTACAGCTTTTATCCACCCTGTAGGTGGAGGTATTACTTTAGATGCCGTATTAAATTCTTTTAGTTTTCGGTCTAACTGCTCTAATTGTAATTTTTTTTTATTCATATCGTAAGGTTTTAGCCTGATTTATATTTTCAAAAGTAAGCTTTTATCCTGACATAAACAAATAAGTTGTCAGCCTATAAGCTGACAATTGGTTAATTAAGGTAAGGTTATACGTTGACGATATGTGCGTTAAAAGCCATCGTTCTTTGTCTGATACAAACAATGGTCAGGATGTTTTACAACAGTAATTCTGCATGATTGCAATAAGTAGAATCACTTACGTAATGCAAAATGAATTCGACTTTTTCCATTCGTACGGGATATAAAAAGATTCATAGGATTTTTATTATACATGACAATAGGTTTGCTATGACAAATTTCCGAATTTTATATGTCTACTAGACAATTCTTCCATGTTGCAAATTCTGAATTTATATTTCTTATTTTCCAATACAAAAGTCTCTAAAAATCTTATCCAGTAAGTCGTCCGTGGTGACTTGCCCTGTGATCTCTCCCAGCGCATGTAGTGCATGACGGATATCCATGGCTATAAAATCACCGGTGACTCCCTGATTGAGATTGTCAAGCGCCTGCTGAAGATTGCTTTCTGCTTTGGTAAGTGCTTCAAAGTGGCGGCTGTTGCTGACGATGGCATCGTCTTTTCCACGGGAGCCCTGAAGTGCTTTTTCCACCATTTTTTCCTTGAGGTAGGGAATATTCATCTCGTTTATAGCTGACAACGTAATGAAGTTATCTTTCCGGATTAATTTTCCCGAATAGTATTCTTCGGGCCGCAAGTAAGGATTTAAGTCCATCTTATTGGCGATGATTATAAGGTTCTTATCTGCTAAAGGATAGGTATAGAGTTCTTTGGTTAGTTCTTCAGGTCCCAGTTTGCTGGCATCGAAAATATAAAGTACCAGACTGGAAGATTCCATTTCCTTTAGGGAGCGTTCCACGCCAATTCGTTCGATGGTGTCTTCTGCTTCCCGGATCCCGGCCGTATCTATGAGCCGGAAACGTATTCCTTCTATATTGAAAAATGATTCAATGGTATCCCGGGTGGTTCCGGCAATCTCACTGACTATGGCGCGATCTTCGCGAAGGATCGTATTGAGAAGAGTAGATTTCCCCGCATTGGGTCGCCCGATAATAGCAGTTGAAACACCTGTTTTGATTACATTACCTAATTGGAATGAATCCTTGAGTGAGCGGATGTATTTGAGAATATTCCGAATCAAGTCTTTAAGATCATCCCTGTTGGCAAACTCTACGTCTTCTTCTGAGAAGTCAAGTTCGAGTTCGATCAGGCTGGCAAAACCGATGAGCTCTTCCCGGAGCTTCTTAATTTCATCAGAGAATCCGCCTCTCATCTGTTTGATGGCCAGGTCATGAGCCCCTTTGGACTCGGAAGCTATCAGGTCAGCTACTGCCTCAGCCTGACTCAGGTCCATTTTGCCATGCAGAAATGCTCTCAAAGTAAATTCGCCTGGATTGGCCATGCGTGCACCAGCGGTAATACAGGATTCAAGAATCTGCTGGATGATAAAGGACGAACCATGGCAACTGATTTCTACTACATCTTCACCTGTGTACGAACGGGGATTCCGAAATAAACCAATGACAACTTCATCTACCAGATCGCCAGCTTCATTGTAGAACGAACCATAATGCAACGTGTGACTATCTTTCTCTGAGAGATCTTTATTTCTGAACTGGTGATTTACGATAGGGATACTTTCCGAACCGCTCAGCCGGATAATGGCGAGAGCCCCTTCCCCTGGTGGTGTGGACAGAGCAATAATAGTGTCTTCCAGTGAATTCGTCATATTCTGAACTTTGTTATAATAAGGTATTAGTTCATAGAATGTTTATATTTGGATATTAGTCCATGAAAATGTATTCAATGAAATCAATAAGCACCTGGGGATTGATCCTCTTTTATTTAATTCTGAACTATTCGTGTCAATCCAATCAAACCGAACTACAGATGCGGGGAGAGGTATCCGAGGATTCTCTTCGTCAATATACTAAAATCATATCATCCGATGAATTCCTAGGTCGGATGCCTTTTACAGAAGGAGAAACGATAACGGTCAATTACCTGGTAGCGAAAATGAAAGCGTTTGGCCTGGAACCCGGTAATAAAGGTTCCTACATTCAAAAGGTACCATTGGTTGATATAAATGGAAAATCAGATCCATCGGCCACGGTGAAGGCAAAGGGTGGAAGCTTTCAATGGTTGCTAGGCAACGATTTTATCGCCTTTAGTGAGAGAGAAATGGATGAAATTACATTGAACAACAGCGAATTTATTTTCTGTGGTTACGGTATAGTGGCTCCGGAATATAACTGGAATGATTATGAAGGAATTGATGTAGAAGGGAAAACAGTAGTTGTGCTTGTCAATGATCCTGGTCTGTATAGCGGAGATTCTACTTTTTTCAAGGGAGAAGCTATGACCTATTATGGTCGCTGGACGTATAAATATGAAGAAGCAGCCCGGCAGGGGGCAGCGGGGATTCTTATCGTTCATGACACAGAAATGGCCGGATATCCATGGACGGTTGTTCGTAATTCCTGGACAGGTTCACAGCAGGGACTTCAAAGCGAAAATAAAGGGTCTGATAAATGTAAAGTTCAGGGTTGGATAACCACCGAGGCAGCGATTCAATTATTTGAGCGTGCAGACCAGAATTTTGATAATCTGAAAGCTGCGGCTGCAAGACCTGGGTTTAAGGCTGTTCCCTTTGATGCGAGTTGGACGATAACCATTCGCAACACTATGATATATAACGAGAGTCAGAATGTTATTGCTCTTATTCCGGGAAAAGAAGGAAATAAAGAAAATATAATATTTACCGCTCACTGGGACCATTTTGGTGTAGCGAGCCCGGTGGACGGAGATAGTATTTACAATGGAGCCATCGACAATGCTACCGGAGTGGCCGCCCTGATGGAAATAGCACGGATGTATGAGTCTGTTGGATTTACGCCGGAGAGATCCGTTTTGTTTCTGTTCGTCACTGCAGAAGAACAGGGACTTCTTGGATCTGAATATTACGCCACTCATCCCATCTATCCGCCTGCTTCTACCATCGCCAATCTCAATATGGATGCCCTGGAAGTTCTTGGCCCCATGAAAGATGTGACCATGGTCGGGTATGGTCATTCGACCTTTGATGAGATATTGGCTGATGAGGCTGCGCGGAAAGACCGCTATGTGGTTCCGGATCAGGAACCTGAGAAAGGATACTTCTTCCGGAGCGATCACTTTAATTTTGCTAAAATTGGAATTCCTGCGTTATACGCGAAAGGATCTTTTGAAAATCGGGAGAAGGGACATGATTTCGCCAAGCAGAAAATGGATGAATACACCAACAACCATTACCATCAGCCTTCTGATGAATATAGGGAAGATATGGATTTTAGAGGTATTCGGGAAGATGTACAATTATATTATGACATTGGATGGAGACTGGCTCAGGGCGAGGTAACACCAGAATGGAAAGCAACGTCGGAATTTAGCCGGTAGAAACACCGAGGGATTTGCCCATACGGGCCAGTTTCTGGCAAGCATACGACGAAGAAGTCCGTACCGCGTAACTCGGCAAGCGTTATGGATAAATCCCACAGACTCGAGAGAGGATGTGGGAGAACGGATTGTAAAGCCCGCTATCCTTGACGAAAGTTTGCAGTGATTATTCCAATTTACGAGTAACCGACTCTGGTGGGAATCCTCTGCTAACCTCGGCTACTATATAAATAAAGCCGAAATTGGGCATACAGATCCTACCTGCGACGGACTTACATGGATCTCAACATATCGCTTGCGATTATTCGTGCCAGCCTGTATTTGAAAGTAGAAAGTAGTGGAGCGGTAAAGTAAAAGTGTTAACTATGTCATGCTATACGACTCCCAACTTCTAAAACCTAAAACCTAATCCCTATTTCCCTTAAAGCTTCACAATCCTCTGCCCGCCACCTTACCCAGGCTTATGAATCTAATGGCTCTTACTGCCTTATCGTATCCTGTAGCTCCATGGCAGGATCATCTTCGGGAACGGTGTAATCTTTTTGCTTCTTGCCGAAGACACTGACATTCACATAACGTTTTGGATTCAACCTGAGATCCTGGAGTAAAAGATCCAGATTTTGTAAGGTTGAATTCAGCTCCATATAGACGTCGTCCTTTTTCATTAGCTTGCCAAGCGTTCCTTCCCCTTTGTTGATACCTTCCAGCATGGTATTCAGTTTTATAGAAGTATTATCCAGGGATTTTAAAGTTTCTTTGGTTTGATCTCCTGCATCACTCAGCTTTTCGAGGGCTAAGTTGGTGTTATCTAAAGTTTTTTGCAGACCTCCATCAGCCAGAGATTGCGTCATAGCCCCTATGTTTTGGATGGTTTGGTTGAGGCTTTCCTGATTGTCCGCAATACCGCCCGTGATCAGGGCCAGATTATTGGATACTTCATTCAGAGCCTTGGAATTGGCAACCATTATTTGATTCATGCGGTGAGAACCGTTCTCCAGATTCTGAATTGTAGATTTAAGGCTTTGGGCTATCTTCCCCATTTCGGTATTTTGGAATTCCGGATCATTCATGATGACATTCAGAGTATCCAATAAGCCACCCACGCCACTTTTTAGTTTTATCATATAGGCATCCATTTCTTCGGGCTGAAGAAAAGAACCAAGGAAGCTGAGTGATGTCCCTTCAATATACCCTTCTGTCTCTATACAATCATCAGCGCAAACTCCGCTATAGACCAATTTGATGGCCATATCTCCCATGACCCCGCTCGAATACAATTGAGCTATGGTGTTCTTTGGTAATTTTACTTCGGGAAGTATCTCGAGGCTGATAATAATATTTTGCATATTGGTGGGGTCAATATTGATTTTATTGACACTACCTACCTGATATCCATTGATATATACAGGAGCAGAAACCTGAAGTTGATGTATGTTTTCGTACTTGACATAATAGAGAGACTGACTTTTGAAGAGATTTTGTCCTTGCAGGAAGTTATATCCCCATATCAACAGTCCGAACCCTACAATTACTAATATACCTATTTTTATTTCCTTGCTCATTCACATTATTTCTTGATCAAATACAACATATTCATCTGGCAAATATAGTAATAATTGAAATGTATCGTTTCAATTTTTTGCCTGGATTATAACTCAGATTTCATGAGATCAGTTGTGTCATTCTGTTTCGCAATAAGAAGTAAAACAACACGGCAATAATAAAACAAAAAAATCCGGGCTCTTTTAAAACCCGGATTTTTTATAAATATTTTCTCAAGACCATTTAAATCACTTCAACACGAACGGTAAATGATTTGTTTACTTGGACTTACCCATAGCTTCAGTTATGGGAATTTGATTTCCATTGCTATAGGCTACGACAAAAGCTCCTTCGAACCCTTTCTTCCGCATGATATCTTTCATAGTATTAGCGTCATTGTATTTGTCAATGCCGGTAATTTGATATTTGTACATGCCTTTTTCATAGCGGATCGATAAATTTTGAATATTACGCCATTTTGCTTCGCTTAAATTTGCTTTTTTAGGCGTTGCGGCTAACTGTACACAAAATTCCAGTTCTTTATCCTGTGTTATTTGTTGAATTTCAACAAATGGATAGGAAGTGATGTTAGGGCCGTTTTCCATACTAGCTAACAAGACTTTATCTTGATTCTGATTATTCGAAACGTTGGTTATTGTACCTGGTAAAATTTGCTTTTCTGTTTTTACTGCTGCCAATTGAGGATTATCTTCTACCTTATTCTTGTAATCCTCAAATGCCTCGATGAAGCTCCGTATTATTTTTGTCTGCCCTTCAGGGGAATTAAGATATCGCTCTTCCTCGAGATTGGTGAGAAATCCTGCTTCAAAAAGGACGCTAGGCATATAAGTGTTTCGCAGAACCAGGAATCCGGCTTGCTTTACACCCCTGCTTTTTGTTTTATTTTTTGTTACAAGGTTGGTTTCCAGACTGCTTGCAAATGCTAAACTCCGGTCCAGGTAGGCATTTTGATACATGTTTAGGATTATATGAGAAACTTCGGAATTGGGATCAAATCCGTCGTAATTGTCTTTATAGTTTTCCTCCAGAAGGATAGCCCCGTTTTCCCGTTTAGCAACCTGGAGGTTGTCATCATTGCGGTGAAGTCCAAGCACAAAAGTTTCTGAACCACAAGCTTTAGTATTTCCGGCAGCATTACAATGAATCGAAATGAAAAGGTCGGCATTGGCTTTGTTTGCAATATTAGCTCTCTCGTGGAGTTCGATAAATTTATCCGTTTTCCGGGTATAGATTACTTCGATATCTGGGTGCATTCTTTCGATTTCTTTCCCCAATCTCAGAATAAGATTGAGAACGACATCTTTTTCCTTACTTTTACTGCCGAGAGCTCCTGAGTCCTTTCCACCATGACCGGCATCGAGAACAACTTTTTTTATTTTATTGGTATTTTTCTTTATATCCTTATCTCCGCCCCCGTTTAGGACATTATGAGCCAGTGAAATATTAATTCCAACGCCGATAGACAGGACGATCAGAAAAATCGTTTTACATTTGAGTGCGAAATTCACAAGTGACATGATTATGCATTTTATTGTTTTGAATAAATGAGTTTTACCTGGTAAACTATAAGCAAAAATCAAGCCAAAGACATTTGAAATCAATTTTATATATAGTGTGTTTTATGTTAATGTGTTCGATTGCGAACGTTTTTGCTCAGGACCCTCTCTTTGATAACGAAACAGACACGCTGCCTCGTACCGCTGATACCTTAAAGTCCTCCCAAAACCTTCCTAACATTGTGATTTCACCTGATGCTTTTACTTCGAATGCCAAATATGGTGCAGATCATAAAACATTTTTTGATCCTCGTAAAAATCTCGTATACCTCTATGGTAATGCATATGTAGAGTATGAGCAGTTTTCGATTCGAAATGCTGATTACATCGAAGTGGACCTCAATAAAAATATTGCCACAGCACGTCTGTTACCGGATAGCATGAAGTTCCTTATCGGGAATACGGTATATGATACGCTAGGGACACTGATAGAAGATACCTTGACGATACCGGATGAGGATATTTTACCTTTCGAAGATGAATTAATAGACGGTGTACAAATCGATCCCCTGACGGGCGAACCTATCGAACCAGGTCAGGAGGGCCGTAAAGCTCCTTCTGTAACCGGTGGGGGAGATCTTCCCGGGCATAAACCAGGTACACCTGTGTTCAGTGATGGTACCAATGAATTTGATGCGAGTGAAATGCGATATAATTTTAAGTCCGGGAAAGGAAAGGTGTTTAACGCTGTGACGTTTCAAAGTAATCTTTACATCCATGGCGCTGAGACCAAATTTATAGAAAGCAAAGACCCCAAAGATACCACACAGACCATTTATAATAGAAATGCCATTTTTACCACCTGCAATGCACCCTCTCCGCACTTCGGCATCTGGAGTAACAAGCAAAAGATCGTGCCCAACAAGGAAGTGATCGTGGGGCCATCCAATCTTCAAATCATGGGGATACCCACTCCGTTGGTTTTACCTTTTGGCTTTTATCCTATTGTACCTAATGCCAAAGCAGGACTTATCGTGCCTAGTTATGAGTACTCCCAGCAGTGGGGATTTGGGCTGCGGGGGATAGGCTGGTATCAGCCCATCAGTGAACATATGAACCTGACAGGCCGGGGTGACATTTATTTCAATGGCTCATGGCTGATGGACGTACAATCCAATTACCGGAAGCGGTATAAATTCAATGGAGGATACTCCGTGAGTTTCTCGAATCGGGTTCAGGAGTTGGATCGAAGCCTCGAAAAACAAAAAAACCGAACCTTTGCTCTGCGGTGGAATCATTCGCAGGATCGTGCTGCTCATCCTTATCAGAATTTTTCAGCTAGCGTTAATTTTACGACCGGTGGATTTGACAAACTCAATTATAATCAGGCCAATCGCGTATTGAACAATAATACGAGCTCTCAAATAAGCTTCCGACGGGAGTTTCCCAGCACGCCTTTTAGTATGACAGCCAATATTTCTCATTCGCAGAATTCCAATAACCGGTCAGTCAGTTTTACCTTGCCTTCATTTGATGTACGTATGCGTTCTCTGCAGCCGTTCAAGGATAAAAAGCGGGTAGGAGATGAGCTTTGGTATGAGAAGATATTGTTGACTTACAGCGGGTCTTTCGACAATAAAATCCAGGCCACCGATACTACTATCTTTCATCCAGACCTGTGGAAAAGCCAAAAATATGGGGCACAGCATCAGGTGGGAATGAATGCATCGTACAGATTACTTAAATACATCAGTGTGACGCCGAGTGTGAATCTCAATGAACGGTGGTATTTTGATAAGGTTAAGAAGAATTTTGTGTCCGATCCTGTTGTGAAATATGATACTATCACAACCGTTGATAATCAGCTTATCATAATCCGTGACACCGTCAGTTATGGAACGGTGGAGAAAGATACACTGAATGGGTTTTTCCCTGTTCATGATATCGGTGCATCGCTCAATTTCCAAACAGCCTTCTACTTTACCAAATTATCTTCGAAGGGCTGGTTTCGTGGTTTTCGTCATGTAGCGAAACCATCCGTTAGTTTGTCCTTTAAACCCGATTATGCCAATAACCCGTGGAACTATACGGACACCCTTAACAGGATTGATCGTGCTCCGGACTACATTGAACGTTATTCACTTTTTGAAGATGGAATTTACGGTGCGCCATCGACCAGTCCGGGAAATTTCAATGTTTCTTACAGCCTGCGAAATGTACTGGAGGCCAAATTCTGGGATAAAAAAGATTCTACCGCTAACAAGATTTCCTTGTTTAAAACCTTTGATTTTTCCGGAACGTATAATCCGAAAGCCGATTCTTTGAAATTTTCCATGATCAATTTCAATGCAAATACGTCGTTTTTTAAAGGCATTACCTACTTCCGTTTCACAACGCAATTGGATCCTTATGCGGTCAATGACAACAATAGACGTGTAGATAAATTTTATTATACAACAGGGAAAGGACCTCTGCGATTCAGCGCAATGAGCGCTTCCGTGAGTACCAATATGACCATTGGTAAAATCAGGGAATTGCTCAACTCGCGGGAGCCAGAGATTGAATCTGACGACAAAAAACCCAAAGTCCGCACGCCGGCAGGGCTCTTCGATAATTTCCGGGTGTCACATGAGATCCGGTTTGTGTGGGATCCCTCCAGGGATCGGGATGTATTTAGTTTATCTACGAACAACATCCGGTTGTCCGGCAACATAGATCTTACGAAAGAATGGGGAGTCAGGGTTGGTAACTTCGGTTATGATTTTCAGCGGAAGCAGCTGACTTATCCTGATTTCGGTTTTACCCGTGACCTGCATTGCTGGCAATTGTCATTTAGCTGGCAACCCACTCGAGGCACATTCTTATTCAACATCAGGGTGAAAAATGCACCGCTTGATTTTATTGATCTACCGTATAAAAGGGGTATTCAGGATTCAGGTTATTCGCCGTTTTAATTTGTTTCATAGGGTTGAATCAGGATGTCCGCCGGGATGGCCAGAGAATCACTTATCTTCCTTATTATGTTGATGCTCATTGGTCGTTTCTTTGCCAGGATTTCTGAAGCTCTGCTTTTTAAGCCAATTATTTTCGCCAAATCACTTTGAGTTAAACCCATTTGTTCCATTTTAAACTTTATGGCTTCAATTGGATGAGGATCTGGAAATTCTCCGACGGTTTCATCTTCATATTTTTCTAATAGCACTACCAATATTTCCAACTCTTCCTGTTCTTTCGATCCTGCTTTTGCATGGAATATCTTATCTAGCCTCTTCAAAGCCTTTTGATATTCCTCTTCTGATTTAATAAGCTTGAGCCTCATATTTTTTATATTGTTTTCGCATTTATTTTGTCATAATCATTATGCGTCCCGATGAACCGGATCCAAATAACTTGATTTACAAACGTGATTTTAACGATTAGTCTATAATTATTTCCTTTGATTTTAAAGACAATCCGATCATTACTAATCATTTTACAAGTTCCAAATTGCTTTTTAACTTCATCCTGTTTTGTCCACTTTGCACGTTTCGCTATCTTATACCAGCTAAGCAAAGATTGCTTAGAATCCGGATGTTTTTCCCAAAATTCCTTTAGAGTCCTTTTAGTGATGATATGCATGACATCAAATATAATAATTATTCAGAAGTAATTCCAATTTCGGGAACTGGATTTGCAACAATTAATACTTTGTATTATTTGATAGAATACAGAATGGAAAACGAGGAGAGTGACCTTTCTAACATTTAGTTATTTTGACTTTACTTTTTAATGACTGTTGAATTTATGAAATTTATAGATCAAATAAGATTGGAAAAAACCGGTCCTGATGCGTATTCCGGAGATAATTATTCCATTGGGACCCGTCATATTTTTGGTGGACATGTTTTGGCTCAATCTATCCTGGCAGCTTATGATACGGTACCCACAGACCGCTTTTTACATTCTATGCACAGCTATTTTTTATTGCCGGGCGATCATACTGAAAAAATAAATTACCGTGTCGATGAAGTCCGTGACGGAGGAAGCTTTAGCACCCGACGTGTACTGGCTGAGCAAAAGGATAAGGTGATTTTTATTATGGCGGGTTCTTTTCAAAAGGAGGAAGATGGATATGAACATCAGGATGCTGCACCTGAAGTTGTACCTCCTGAAGAGGTGATGAGTTTTGATGAGATCAAGAAAACCATGTACGGTTATCTGCCTCCAGCTGCCAAAAGATTGTTGGAGGTCGAATTCCCTTTTGAATTCAAGCCAATTGAACTATCCAATCCTATGTTACCCGGGAAGTTTAGCCCAAGACGTCATTTATGGTTTCGATTCCGACACGAGGAGAATTTGACAAGAGCAGAGCAGGACGCTCTTCTGGCTTATGTTTCCGATTACAACTTGCTATCAACTGCTATTTTGCCTCATGAGCAGGCAACCTACGGGAATACTATTATGGCGAGTATTGACCATGCAATGTGGTTTTTCCGGCCTGTAAACTTAGCAGACTGGAATTTATACTCCATCCGCAACCCTATGGCTGTTTCCGCGCGGGGATTTACGACCGGCGCCATATATGACCGCGATGGGAATTGTTTATCACGGATTACCCAGGAGGGGTTGATACGGCCTGTTTCGAAATAGTTATGCCAAAACATCACGGGTAAATTTTTGGATTATCTGAAATTATAATATCTTGGCATGCGGAGAAGAATTCAGTTATGTCTCTGGTGCAAATAGCCCCAATCAGAACGCATGCCAGGCTGGTGTCTATGCATTATAGGTCAGTACATTGGTTGAGTTTGCAGATTGGATAAGTCATCGAAATAGTGGCATGAATTCGATTTCAGAATTGTTAGTTTCTAAACAAAGTAATAAAGCGTCCGGTTAATTGGGCACAAAAAAGTTCATATGGCATTTCAAATTAAAGAGCAGGCAAAGGAATATGATATAGTCATAGTGGGATCCGGAGCAGGAGGAGGTATGGCCGCTAAGGTCCTGTCTGATGCAGGATTGAAGATTGCACTACTGGAAGCAGGTCCCAATTTTGACTCTGCGGATTCAGCTCAGCGAACCCAACTTCGCTGGCCCTGGGAATCTCCCAGAAGAGGCGCAGGATCGACCCGGTCTTTTGGTGATTATGATGCTGCTTACGGAGGATGGGAAATAGAAGACGAACCTTACACTCAGAAAAACGGATCCAACTTTCGATGGTTTAGATCCCATATGCTTGGTGGCCGGACTAATCACTGGGGACGGATATCCCTGCGGTTTGGACCGTTGGATTTCAAACGAAAAGACTTTGATGGGAAAGGGGACAATTGGCCTATAAGCTATGAAGATGTCTCTCCCTATTATGATAAAGTGGATAAGCTGATCGGTGTCTTTGGCACGAAGGAAAATATTTACAATGAACCGGACGGTTATTTCCTTCCTCCACCAAAGCCCCGGTTGCATGAACTCTATATCCGGGATTCGGTTAAAAAGATGGGTATTCCCATGATTCCTTCCCGGCTGTCCATGTTGACTAAAAAACTGGACGAACGGCGTGGCCCATGTTTCTTCTGTGGTCAATGTAATCGTGGCTGTATGGTCTATGCGGATTTCTCATCTGCGTATTCCTTGATACAACCCACGATGACCGATGGGAATATAGATTTGTATCTCAATGCTATGGTGCGGGAGGTGATGACGGATAAAAACGGCCGGGCTACCGGTGTATCCTACATCAACAAGGAGGATATGAAAGAATATTCGATAAAAGGAAAAGTGGTTATACTAGCTGCCAGTGCTGCCAGTTCTGCACGTATCCTGCTCAATTCCAAGTCTTCTGTACATCCCAATGGTCTGGCGAATTCCAGCAACCATGTAGGCCGGTATATCCACGATTCTACCGGTTCCGGTATGGCTGGATTGGTTCCGGAGCTATTGGATCGGGAGCGATACAATGAAGATGGGGTAGGAGGTATGCATTTGTATACACCCTGGTGGGGCAACGATCAAAAACATAACGGATTTACCCGTGGATACCATATAGAATACTGGGGAGGCATGGGAATTCCATCGTATGGATTTGGATTTGGTATGGACCATCTCAACAAGATTATTCCCCGGCCCGATGGCGATGGAAGACCCGGAGGTTATGGGGCATCGCTGAAAGGTGATGTACGGCGATACTATGGAGCGACGGTTGGATTTGCAGGTCGTGGTGAATCTGTACCACAGTATGACAATTATTGTGAGATAGATCCCAATGTCGTGGATAAATTTGGAATCCCGGTATTGAGGTTTAACTATAAGTGGACGAACGATGAGGTGATGCAGGCCAAGCATATGGTGGATACTTTTGAAGAGATTATACACAATATGGGTGCTATTCCTTTGGGTCCTAAGCCCGGACCGGAGCAGCAATACGGATTGAAAAAACCCGGTGAGATCATTCACGAAGTGGGTACTACCCGAATGGGAAATGATAAAAACACCAGCGTTCTCAATAAATATTGCCAGGCGCATGACGTGGACAATCTTTTTGTAGTGGATGGAGGTCCTTTCGTATCGCAGGCAGATAAAAACCCTACATGGACGATTCTGGCACTTTCCTGGCGGGCATCGGACTACATAGTAGATCAGTTGAAAAAGCAAAATATCTAATTCAAAAAATTCATTCTCATGGATCGTAGAGAAACTATAAAGACATTAATCGTTGGTTCATTTGCTTCATCATTTGTCCTCACGGGCTGCAATCCGGAACATATTGAACCGGGCGCCACGGCGGATCCAGATGTGGATTTGGGGAAGCAACTTGGTATTGACCTCAAAGCGCCAGGGCACGGCTATGGCCGGACACCCGATGAGGAAGCCCGGGATGAGATGTTGTTCTCGAAGACTTTTTTCAATGCCCATGAGATGGCCACAATTGCTGTGTTGGCAGATATCATTATCCCCAAAGATGATGTATCAGGTTCGGCAACGGAAGCGAAGGTTCCTGAATTTATTGAATTTATTGTGAAAGATATGCCTTATCATCAGGTTCCTATGCGAGGTGGTCTGATGTGGTTGGATCATGAAAGTAACCGTCGTTATAGCAAGATATTCAAAGATCTGAGCAACGATCAGCAGATAGCGATCGTGGATGATATTGCTTATCCGGATGATGTAGCTCCCGAGCTTCAGCCAGGAGCGAAGTTTTTCTCCAATATTCGTAATCTCGTGACGACCGGCTTCTATACTACCCGGATGGGCATCGATGATCTGGGATATGTAGGCAATCAGCCCAACGCGTGGGATGGTATACCTGAAGAAGTACAGCAAAAGCACAAAAAATTCTACAGAGACGAATACAAATCGAAGTTTTTGAAAACAGAAGAACGAGACGAGATCGAGGATTGGAGCGGATATGAGTTATAGGCTTTAAATTCTTACTTTATCGTATTCTCTAACACTATAGCTGAAGGGCCAGTTGTCATCCATTGCTCTCCCAGGCCGGTTGTATCTCCTTGTGCTATAAAATATACAAAGGATCCCAATACAATATCCAGATCTCCGTCTCCGTCCATATCAGCCACATCCATGACCATCCATCGCCCCTTGGTAGCTTCCGGAAAGGAATAGGGCGTAAATTCCAAATTCCCAGTATTTTCCAAATAGACAAAACTCTCCTCAGGTTTGTTTTCATAATCCGGAAAAAACGAAATAGATACGATATCTATGTCACCATCCAAATCAAAGTCGGCAGCGAGCGCTTTGTATGCACCGTTTTGAGGATAAAAGTAGGCTTGGTTCAAATTCCCGTTTCCGTCGTTCAGGTAGATATAAATACCGTGGTAATCCTTGAGAATGGGTGTTTTGTCGGCATTGTCTCCACAGACGTATAAGACATCCATGTGACCATCCTGATTAAAATCACAGAGTTCAAAATACTGCGATCCGTTCAACGGTGAAAAAGACAACAGCTGTTTTTCAGTGAAGAGTTGATCCCCAGTAGCTGTGCTCAGATCAGAACCATTGTTTTCGTAATAAAACAAACCTTCCTGGCCCTGGCTCATGAGTGCGAGGATATCCTGATGTCCATCATTATTAAAGTCAGCAATGACAGCATGGATTGCTCCGGGTGCATTCCTTAATATATGTTTGTCGTATTGTCCGTCTCCTTTATTATGATACCAACTCAATTTTCCGGTGTGATTCCCAAATTCACAAACTACCACGTCTTCTAATCCATCCTGATCGATATCACCGTATTCCACATAAACGGGCCGCTTCAAATCAGACAGGATTATTTCGTTTTTATCGAAAGGCTGATCGGGTCCCGATTTGTAAATCTTTTGCAGGCCTCCGTCCATTCTGTCACTGGGAAATGGATTTTTACCAATGGTAGTGAGGTAAATGGTATCCGATGTTTCAGAATAATGTACCGGAGCTGTTTTAAAGTTGAGCTCATTTTCTTTTTTAAGCTCCGCATCCAGGAAGATCAATTTATTGGTAGAGGATTTGGTGTCCGCATAAATGATCCCTCTGTTATCTGGTAATATTTTGACCATCGTCGTCAATGGTGGGCGTAAGGAGTATTGAACTTCTTTGTACTTGAAATGCTTCAAC
>CAJDXA010000026.1_pt1 | contig 18553 bp, 10 predicted proteins | sample 7391711 | NCBI WGS metagenome assembly CAJDXA01 (sample SAMEA7055748, study PRJEB34461) | soil metagenome | biome: terrestrial ecosystem; feature: Peninsula; material: soil | place: Antarctica | collected 2016
CTGTAGCTTACTGAGCAATTTCACTCCAAAATAATATGAAACTGCAGAAAAAGTATCTACCGTCTCTGGTGAGCAAACATTCCATTGGCCTCCAAAATCAGAAGTTGGTTGCGACCTCCAGGAAGTACCGACCTGGAATAAACGAATATGAGGATAATTAGCTGTAGCAATTTCCTGCTTACTATTTAGCACTCCTCCAGGCCAATGACCTTTCCCCATCAAAAAAGTCATATTAGACTGCCCACTGCACATCCATACTTCACCAATGAGAATATTGGTCATCAATGTTGTATCGTTTTTGTGTATAATAGTAAGGGTATGCGGGTCAAAATTTCCGCGTGTGGCTTTGGGCACAGGTATTTCACTTAACCAATTCCCCTGCTGATCAGCATAAGTCGTTACTATTTTCTTCATCCAATCGGCACGGATACTAACTACATCACCAGAAGAGGCTCTTCCCCATAAACGCATTGGTTTTGACTGCTGTATCACCATATTACTCTGCAGAATATTAGCAATCGTGAATGTAGGTGCACCCTCAACTTGAGCTACTGATGAAATAAAAAAACCAGGCTGAAATAATATAAAAACAAAAAGTATGACCTTTTTTAATCTTTTTAACTTTAAAAGTAAAAACACATTGTTCTCTTTTCTCATCATTCTATTATTTATAAGATTTAAGAGTTTATAATGCTCTCAAAATATTAATGATACTCCATCCCTATGATTACAAAGAGGATTTACCTCTTTTGTAATAAATAATATAGCAATATATGAGATTTTGTTTTTTATCAAAATCTAATGCTTATAGATTATTCGCCGGACGGCCTGGCGATCATTGAACTTATGGATACAGGCAGCCCAAAATCGGGTGTCCCATTCACATTCCAGGTAAATCTTTGAATACGCGGACTGCGACTCACACCGCATCCCCCTCCAGGGCCGCTATTAGCATCATAAATAATCCAATCCTGTTTCCCATCCGGAGATTTAAAGAATCCGCAATGCCCCGGCCCGTAGGCCCCATTAAGGGCATTAGTACCGAATATCTGATCGGGCGACTTCATCCAATCATGTGGATCAAGAGGGTTACCACCTGTTTTAAGCGAAAGCATCCCCAGACAATAATCATCTGTTAAACAACTACTGGCCGAGTAAATAAGAAAGATGTTACCCTGATTGTTTTTTAATATTTGTGGAGCTTCATTGATCTGCCCGCCTTGTTTCTCCCACGTGTATGTAGGCTCAGAAATCATCACTCTGTCTCCTACGATCGTCCAGGGATTACTCATTTCAGCAATATATAATTGTTGCATACCCGGATCATTGTCACCCTGCCAGCCCGACCATATAAAATACAATTTGTTCTTGTATTCCATTACAGTCCCATCAATAGCCCAAGTATCCGTTGAGGCTGCTATTTTTCCTTTAAGATTCCATTCTCCTACCAAAGGATCCGGTGAATCATTTTCGATTACGTAAATCCGGCTATGAGACGCAACACCATCAGAGGCAGTAAAATAAACATACCATTTGCCTTGTATCAAATGTATTTCCGGAGCCGAAATAGCCTGGCTGTATGGTTTATCTGCCGGAGGCACCCAAATAGTCTTTTTATAAGAATATTGAAGGTAAGAAAACCTGGTGGCCTTATGCATTACCAGTCTGTCGCCCATAGTATTCATGTAATAATAAGTACTATCTTTCTGCATAATCCAAGGATCAGGCCCGCTCACCAGCAAAGGATTGGTAAAGGTATTATCCGGTTTTGCCGGAGCACCTGCATCTGCCGGTATATGTTCTTTACCACAACCAACAATCAATATTGAAATGATAAAACCGTAAAGAAAAAGTCTATTTGCCATTAGGTATAATTTTTAATTTGGACAATCGGAATACTCCCACCTATCTCACCCATTTTCATAATCTTATCATTTGCACGAAAACACACGCATAAAACTGGGACTTGTTACACTTTTATCCCCTATCTGATTAGTAAAAGAATACCTTAAACTATCTATGGATTGTCCTACCGATAAATTAAAAAATTTTCTGGGCCATAATGCTATTTTCCATACATCTTCGCTAACGGGTTTCATTTCTGTTTTAGCATCCTGGCTACACACCGTAATAACCTTTTGGTCATGAGTATAAGCGGTAGCACAAAGAAATGCCTTATCCTCACCAGTGAGGGCAGTAGGCACAAGAGATCCATCAAACTTGATAGAAATAATATCATTATCAACAAAATGGGACGGTGTTACCTCAGATAATTGTGGATCGAGGTAATTCTCCGTAATACCCTGCCCACCAGTAGTCTCAACAACCGCAGATGAGGTATCCCAACGAGGTTGAAATGATCCGAGTACATTAAGTGCACTACTGGCGACAAAATAGTTCAATTGTACTTTCACATTCTGATTCCCTGTTTTGATCCTTATATTTACGTTGGCAGTGATCTTTTCACCCTTTAATATATCGTAAGGCTTGTCTGTCCAGAATGCTACCCATTCCATTTGCTTTAATCTATTCGCTCCATAACCTGCCAAGCTGAACATAGCAGCAGGCCAGGGTAAAGGTATATCGGTAGGCGTTATACCTGCAGGTATTACACTCATAGTTCCATTGGCATCGCCCGATCTGTCGCTGGTATAAGTCAGCGTAGCATTATTACCCAGATGCCAGCTTATGGGGGCTAAAATACCTATTACAAGGCGTGCGTTAGTATTCCCTTGTTGTGCTGCATTAACTTTAACCGGCAGTTTTACAATGAGTGCATCTCCCGCATGAACAGTACCTGGATGAGTTATTGTTCCGAAACTGATACATTGAGTAAGCACGACTGCCAGCAGCAATATCAGAGAATACTTCCAGTGTGTACGAATTTTTTTTATAACCATATATAATTTCATCTGTATAAATTTTCTTAATGATCAAATAGCCCTATTGTATTATTTACTCACTTTCCTCAATAGATACTCGTAAGAATTGGAAGGGCAGCCAGGGTTAATTGTCAGACTAATTTCACGTTTGCCTGCTATAACAGGATAAAAGAACTTTACCTGTATAGGTGTTGTACTTCCCTCCGGGGTAAAGTAAATATATACCGGATAAGCCGGGTTATTAAACTTCCACAGCCCTTCGTTGCTCTCTCCCACAAAAGGCAGTTCTTCCACGATCTTATATGAACCTCCCATTCCTGCATTCGCGGAATCTCGTTTAAATATCAACTTAAACTCACTGGTATCCACCCAATCCGTAAGGTCCACACCATTTTGGGTAATCTTGTCAATCTGCCAGGTACCTTCGATATCCTTGACTGGTTCTACCGCTCTCAATTCATTTTTATTACATGCTGTCCATACCACAATAAGTACAAACATCAGGAAAGACACAAACAACTTCACAGAAATATTTTTCATAAAAACATATTTAAAAATTCGATTATACTCATTTCGAAACCTATTTACCATCCAGGGTTCTGTAATAATTCATTTGATTTAGCTACTTCACTTTGTGGTAATGGCCACAAATACATAGCCGGCTGAAAGACCCTATCTTCTACTACAAACGGACTATATACAAACGTCCCATCGGTCAACTTGATAACTTTCATACCTTTTCCTGACTCATTATCTGTCCTATCAGCTATTTTCCAACGCCGTACATCCCAGAAACGCTGTTCCTCAAATGCCAGTTCCACACGACGTGAATTGTATATCACCTCCCGCATTTCATCCTGATTCATATTTTGCTTCAATCCATAAAAATTATCTGGCCCAGGGTCTATACCTGCCCGTAAGCGAAGGGCGACCAACTGATTATATACTTCACTTGAAGGCCCACTATTTTCGTTTAGCGCCTCGGCATAATCCAGCAATATTTCGGCATAGCGAATCAACGGCAGACAACGTTCTGTACTACCTTTAGCATTACTTGTCATTTTAGCGACATAATAACCTGTACGTGTACCGTTGCCAACCCCCAGTCCGTCTGGCTCGTATCCCTGATATGTATATACCGGGTATGGGATCGCTCCCTGCAACGGGCCCTGCATCAATGATTCATTATGCGTGATCGTATAATCCATCCGGGGATCACGATTTACATAAGGATTATCCGGATTATAACCCGAGGCAGGATCAGTAATAGATAACCCATTTTTCATGCCAAATGCATCTACCAACCCCTCTAAAGGGTAAGAGGTGTTAGGCGAAGCCCCACCTCGCGACCTTGGCTTCCATAAATCCTCCAACACTGTGTTACTACCCTGCATGTAGGTTAAAATGTATTCATTATTAAACCGCATTAAAAAAATATTATAAAATCCATACCCGGGTGCAGTAGTATTGTCAACATTTAATGTATATAGTCCGAGATTCATTACATCTTTTGCTGCATCAGCAGCCTTTTTCCAGCGGTCTTTATTATACGATGGATAACCTACGAGAGAGATTAATTTTGGATCGTTTGTAAGGAGATTTCCTGATGGTCCACCACCGTTAAAAAGTGGGCTGGCGGCATACAAAAGCACGCGAGCCTTTAGTGCCAGGCAAGCACCCTGTGTTATTCTTCCATAATCTACTTTGAACTGTTCAGGTGGTAAGAACTGTGCGGCACCATCGCATTCCGATACGATGTAATTCACACACTCTTCATAGGTATTGCGCTTACCGTTTATACCATCAAGCGCATTATATATCGTGTCCCCAATCAAAGGGATTCCACCATAATGTTTCAACATAATGGAGTAATACCATGCTCTCAAAAAGCGAACTTCACCTTCTACCTGAATTTTTTGCCCAACAGGAAAGCGTGCATCAGGCAGATGTTTTAGCAGGAGATTTGCCTTCCGAATATTTGCATAACAAGTATTCCAGGCGTCACCGGGCACATTTGCAGCATTAATAGTTCCTGAAGTGAATAATACATAAACATTTGACCGGCCCATTCCACCCCCAATGGATTCGTCGCAAGATGCATTTAGCCCCCCGGCTCCAAAACGTGTCGGGCTGAAGCTTAAAGCCATATCAGGGAAAATACCTGCCTCAAAACCCATAGTGAATGCACTATCTGCAAAGACAGCCTGTTGATCCAGACTCGTTGTTATAGTCTTACCAAGAAAACTGTTCTTCTTGTTACAGGCCGCGGTACAAACCACGACTACACTAATGATAACGGAAACATATATCTTTTTCATGTTCATTCTGAATTATTATATTTATTATCAACATGGTTAATCACTTTAATTATAAACATTCAGACTCTCGTCAGAATGTAATCTGTGCGCCCAGGTTAAACACACGCTGGTTCGGGTAACTATTACCAATTGAACCTGAATTCACTTCCGCATCCTGCTGATACAAATCGAAATTTGTCCATGTAAACAGGTTATAACCGCTGAAGTACAAACGAATATTATTAATCTTAAAAGGCAATAACCTGCTGGGCAACTGATATCCTAGTTCTGCTGTCTTCAGCCGAAGATAACGGGCATTGATCAACCAGAAAGAGGAAGGATACGTAGCGCTACTGTTAATAGTCGCGGGTAAGGTAGTTAACCGTGGAAATTCGGCCTGATTCGCCGTTTCCGGAGTCCACCTCTCTAAATGTATCGGCTGCAACTGACTTTGGAAAGGCTCTATGCCATTTCCTGCTATCTGGAAACTATAATTAAAAGAGGTTTGAAAAAGAACACTTGCATAAAAGCCTTTATAATTGATCCCCAAAGTAAGCCCCATGGTTGTATTGGGAAGATTCGGATAACCGATAGGCCCCTCGTCATTCTCGTCAATAATACCATCTCCATTAAGGTCCTTATATTTCAGATCACCCGGCTGAATACCCGGCAAGAGAGGCTTGGGGCTGTTGGCTACATCTTTCTCGTCCTTATAATATCCCACCCAGGTATAACCGAAGGGCTGACCGATAGAATGGCCGGTACGGGAAAGCCAGGGATAGCGAGGCAATGCTTCATCTTGAAACAGTATTTTATTTTTCGCATGAGAAAAAACACCGTGAATGCTGTACTGAACATGTCCGATATGATCTTTCCAAATAATTTCTCCATCATATCCCTTATTACGCACCTTCCCCAAATTGGCAGGGGGAGTTCCTATCCCCAATATGTTCAATATTGATCCCAGATGGATTAGTTGATCATAACGCAAATTATTGAAATAGTCAATAGTCAGAGAAAGTTTTTCACCAAACATATTTAGATCTAATCCAACATCTGCCTTATGCTCTCTTTCCCATGTAATAAAATCATTCCCCAGAGAACCTTCATTGATACTGGTAATAGTGTTGGTGCCAACAGACTGTCCGAACGGATAGCTGCCACCACGGCTATAAACCTGCTCATACAGGTATTGGTTACCCAAAATTGCATCTGATCCCACCAATCCGTAAGAACCCCGCAACTTAAATAAATTAAATATAGGGAACTTCTCCTTAAAGAAAGGCTCCTCCGCTATATTCCATCCGGCAGATACTGCAGGGAACCAGCCATAGCGATGGCTCGCCGCAAAGCGATTAGACCCGTTGTAAGCCATGTTAAAGTCGAGCAAATAGCGCTGTTTATAATCATAACTCACCCGCATGCTATATCCCTGAGAATTGTCAGGTACATTCGCGTTGCTGATATATCCATCCCTGTTAAATAGAAGCATCGAAGAAATATGACTTCCGCCAAAGGTCCTGTCGTAGTTCAGGTAAGCCTGTGTATTTAATCTTTTTTTAAGTGTACCGAACACCCCATCCAAGAGTTTGAATGCACTCAAACGATATGTTCCTGTGTTACCCAGTGTATAAGTACCATCCTTAGGATTATAATGAAAACTGGGAGGCTGAGATCTGTACAGAACCCGTGACGCACCACCCGTAGTAGCATACGCTACCTGAGCTTTAAAAGAAAGGCCGGGGGTAATCATATTCAACTTCTCCGTACCACCAAACAATATATTAAAATCTGTATTAGATGCACGGTTATAACCCATGGTAGACAGTTTCGCATTAATAGTCGGTTCAGAAAAAGTAGTTCCATAAGCATATGCATAAGTTCCGTTTGGATTCAGTACCGGCGCTGCATAAGGAGATATACGGCTATAATCATATATAGCTGAGATCACATTCCCGGCATAGGGACTGTTAATAAATCCAAAACGACCGGTGAGATCTAATCTCAAACTAAGATTATGGCTGGCCTGAATATCCAGATTGGTGCGAAAATTATAACGACGGTAAACGTAATTGCTATTTAAAGGAGTAGATTCATTGGGAGTAAAATCCTTTAAATTCCCATTTTGTGCCAGGTAACCTCCACTTATAAAATATTTTACACCATCGGTACCACCTGACAAATCTATATTAGTATTAGCCTGCAGAGAGAATGGACGATATACTACATCATACCAGTTTACATCCGGATGCCCGTAAGGATCTGTATGATTCTTAAATAACTCCAGGTCTTCCTGCGAAAATTGCGGGGAAAGGCCATCATTACTTAATGCTTCATTACGGAGCATTGCCGCATTATAAGCATTCAGAAATTTGGGAACATGCACCGGCATTTGTAATCCTGATTCTGCACGAACGTTCACTCTCGGTGCCCCAATCGTACCCCGCCGCGTAGTTACCACCAATACTCCATTAGCACCTTTAATACCATATAAGGCTGTAGTAGCTGCATCCTTCAGGATAGTAATGCTTTCAATCTCATTCACATTGATTTGTGACAGCTGATTATACGTGTATTCAATACCATCCACTATGATCAACGGTTGATTACCAAAAGGATTCAGCGAGCTAACACCCCGTATAAAAAAATCTGAGGCATCCTGTCCCGGTTGTCCTGATCTTTGCGTAGAGAAAAAACCCGGAAGTTTTCCCTGGAGTGTATTTTGCACATTAGCAGTAGGTACACGACGGATCACCTCCCCTTTTATGCTACTTGCTGCCCCGGTATTGGTTATTCGTTTCACTTCACCCAAACCCGTTACGATGACCTGATCTAAGCTCTGAGGATTAGTTTGCATTAAAATCTCAAGCCATGTATGGCCTCCTACTTTCTGCTCCTGCTCCAGAAAGCCCACGCTCCGGAATATAAGGGTATCAGAAGAGCCTTTAAGTGTTATATGGAATTTACCATGGCTATCGGTGACGGTACCATTACTAGTAAAGCTCTTTTGAATAACCGTAGCTCCTATTAGAGGGCCCTCACCATCTTTTACTATGCCTTCTACAGTCTGCTGCTGGGCATAGAGCATAGCCGGAATAAACGCTAATGTTAGTTGGAAAAAAAATACTATCTTCTTCATCTAATACAATTTATAATGTACTCATACATCGGTTAATGTACTATTAAATAACTTATGATTTACCAGCCTGGATTTTGTACCAAACTATCTTCTTTTACTATTTCTTTATAAGGGATGGGATAACGATACATTTTAGGAGCCTGGAAAAAAGGCATGAGTACCGGTATTACCTGATAGGTAAGTTCGCCCGTACCGGGATATACCGTAATTTTCATACCATGCAATGGCTCACTGTAAACACTATCCGCGATCTCCCAGCGTCGAATGTCCCAGAAACGTTGCTCTTCGAAAGACAATTCCACCCTGCGCTCATTATGGATCACTTTCCTCATTTCCTCCTTATTCATACCGGATTCCAAACCAAACATCCCATCCGGGCCTGGTTCGATTTCAACTCGTTTACGAAGAGCGATCAGTTGTTGATATACCTCCTCTGATGGCCCGCTGTATTCATTGACAGCTTCCGCATAATTTAGCAATATCTCCGCATAACGGAAGAAAATAAAATCGTGAACATGGTTAGGGGTCCCCCTTTCATTTGTAAGATCCGCCATGAACTTGCGACAATAATATCCTGTTCGGGTTTGTCTAACAGCAATATTAGGTTTATCCTGTCCTCCTTCAAAGGTCTCAACCGGTCTCTGCATCCATTGAACACCGTTGTATAGAATAGTTTTATAAAACCGGAGATCACGATTTGAATAAGGATGCTCCGGATCATAGCCGGAAGCAGGATCAGTGATAGGCAAACCATTTTTCATACCAAATGCATCAACCAGTTCCTGCGTGGGACTGGTCTTGCCAAACGCTGCTAATACCTGTTGACTATACCCTATAGGATTATTCCTATCTTCAATATGGATTGTAGGCTTTCCATTATTACGGGAGAATATTATTTCGCTATTAGGACGCGTTAAAAAGATAGAGTCATACTTACTATACAAGTGAAATACATTTAAGTCAATCACCTCTTTAGCTGCATCTGCTGCTTTTTTCCAAATCGAAAGATCCTTATCGGGATTATTGAGTGGACTTGCAGCGTATAATAACACCCTTGCCTTCAATGCCATGGCAGCTCCCTGGCCCGCACGTCCCCAATTAACCGGATCTACCGGATCAGGGCGCAGGCTGTCTTTAATTGCATCACATTCATTTACAATATAGTTGGCACAGTCAGCAAAAGAACTCCTGGGTATTTGGACATTATCCTTTACTCCCCTCACCGAATCTCCCATCAACGGGACCCCTCCATATCGCTCAATAAGTTGAAAATAAAAGAATGCTCTGAGGAAACGTGCCTCGGCCTTCCAGTAATGCCTGTCAGGCCGGTACTGTAGCGGAACCACCCCAATATTATTTATAAAGATAGTAGCCTGCCGAATACCTGCATACATGGCGGCCCAATTATCATCCGGATTAAAGGTAGGTGTAATGCCACCTATCGCCACATTGTTCATTACACCATTAGGATCAGAAGTTATGGCATCGTCTGTAATAGACGCAAACATCTCATCAGTTTTCGGTCGATAGATTGCATCTGGCAACCGACTATATATAGTCCGTAGGAAATTTTCTGCATATACTCCCAGGGAATCCTGACTATCGAATACAAACTCCTCAGTCTGATTTTGGAGTGGCCAACTCTCCATCGTTTTTTTACACGACAGAATACTGATAGTAAATCCTGCCAGAACCACCCATATAATATAATTTCTTTTCATGTTTAAAATTTGACATTAATACCCACATTTGTTACTTTCTGAATAGGATATACTCCTGTAGCGGTGATCTCCGATGATACTTCAGGGTCTATTCTGTCATAAGCAGCATGTGTAAACAAATTCAATCCATTGGCAAAGAACCGGACACTCCCCAATCTCAACCAATGGGTCCATTGATACGGCAGATTGTAACCAATCTCAATATTCTTAACTCTTAAATAATCTCCCGAATGTATCCAGTAAGAAGATACCAGTGTGTTGTTCTGGTTATTACCCGCTGTCACCCTGGGTAAAGTAGCTATGCCTGCAGTTTCAGGTGTCCATCTTTCCATAGATTGTTCGAAAGCCTCACTCTCCGCTGAATTATCGAATGTCCATATACCATCTCCCTTTAACAGTAAATCCGTGTTCTTCATACCTTGTAACAGTACACTACAATCAAATCCTTTAAAGCTAAATCCGAAGGTAACACCGTAATAAATTAAGGGCTTACTATTACCAATAGGAGTTAAATCATAATGATCTATTACACCATCATTATTTAAATCTTTATACTTGATATCACCGGGTATGGGCGTATAACCAACGATGTGGGGACTATTCTTCGTTTCATCATCAGTCTGATACAGTCCATCGGCTATATAGCCTTTAATCAGGCTTAATGAGCGTCCCGTAATTTTATTATATGAATACCTTTCCTTCTGCTCATCGGAATAAAGCCTTATCGCCTGCGACCTGGAAGCATTTGCTGTAACAAACCAGTTAAAATTTCCGAAATGGTGGCGGTAAGTAAGGGACAACTCGATACCCGAATATCTGTTGACTCCAATATTCTCATCAGGATAAGAACTTCCTATTATAGAAGTATTCTTACCACGTACCTGCATCAGATCAAAGTACCGGTTACGATAATACTCTGCTGTAAGCTGAAAGTGGTTATCAAATAGTCCAATATCCAGTCCAATATTTAGCTTATGTGCCTTTTCCCACGTAGCATCAGGGTTGGGTAGTTTTGATTCTGATCCTCCCGATCCCGTAACAGAAGGATTAGCACCAAAATCATACCCGGTTCCACTCGTATAATATGTTTTATAAATAAAATATCCAACATTGGTATTACCAGTTAACCCATAAGTAACCCGCCATTTCATCAGGTTTATCCATGATACATTGTCCTTAATGAAATTTTCTTGTGCCATATCCCATCCTAATCCTCCCGCATAGAATAAGCCGAACTGGATTCCCGGACGATAACGATCGTATCCACTATAATTAATGGCAGCTTCAGCGAAATATTTGTTTTGCCGATTAAAAGAAACCTGGGCCGCCACGTTCGTATATTTTGCCGGGATTTCATAGTTAACTGTAGCCTGGCGCTGATCCCCAAATAACATAGTGCTGATGTGATTTTTCCCAAATTGCCTGTCATAACCCAGTGCTACCTGCCCATACCAATATCGGGCATGATTTCCATAAGAAAATGAATTACTTTGTGGAACTGATTTCCCATACATATTATAGATAGTATCTCCCGTCAGCTGATCCTGTGCCATCTGAAATACAGGTTGTGTCAGACTTCTTGTAATCTTACTGAAAGAAGAAGTAGAAACATTTCCTTTCACTTTTAGCCAGAGACCAGGCACCCAATCATCAAATTTATATTTCAGGTCAATATTAGCCATCACATCCCATGTAGTACCTGAAATATATCCGGAACTGGTAGATAACCCATAAAGATTTTCTTTAAATATACTACTCCCTCCCAATGAACCGTCAGGATTAAATAGTGTATAGGCATTGTTTGGTGTAGTGAACAGCGTTTTTATAATATCATCTGTGCCGGCGCCAGGCTGGTTTGAGTCTTCAATACGGCCAAAAATATCCAGCGACACCGTAAGATTCTTATTCGCATTTATATTCACACGAGTACTTACTGTGTAACGATCTATACTGGCATTAGTATTATATGGTATATCCCGCTGCTCAACAAAAAGCCCCTGCCTGTTCATATAACCCACGCTGGCAATATAGCTTGCCACTTTATTTCCACCGCTTATGTTCAAATCGTAACGACTTTGGGGGGCGTTGTCCCGAAAAATAGTATTATACCAGTTTACATCCGGATGCCCCACGAGATCAGAATGATCCTGGTATGCCAAAATATCTTGCGGACCATAGACAGGCTTCAAACCATCATTCTGCAACGCCTCATTATATAACCATGCATATTGATACGCCGATAAAGGCTTTTGTAATTTAAGTGGTGTTTGTACTCCTGTTTGTGCAGTGAAAGAAATACGTGGTGTACCGGCTTGTGGTCTCTTTGTAGTTACCAGTACGACTCCATTGGAACTGAGTTGTCCCAGCAGAATGGTGGACAAAGCATCTTTCAATACGGATATAGACTCGATATCTTCGGGAGAAATCGAGTAAATGTCCCGTTGAACGCCGTCCACGATAGTAATGGGTGTCTGCCCCCTTAAGGATAACTGCATTTGAGTATTATCATTAAGACTGCCGGGGGTCGGCCAGCCTGTTGTTTGCTTAGTATATAAACCGGGAAGCCTTCCCGTCAATGCAAAAGAATATTGTGCTGCCGGAGTTGTAGTAAGTTGATGGGTATAAACAGTGGATACAGAACCCAAAATCTCATTTACTGGCTGAACATTGTACAAAGTTTTTACTTCTTTTGGCCGCTGTAAATACAATTCATCCAACCTGACAACCACACTATCACTTCCACTGATAGCCAGCTCCTTCGTATAAAACCTGGGGGAATGAAAAACCAGTCTATTATCACCATTTGCAGAAATAGCAAAGTTCCCATTTTCATCTGTCTTAACTGAATCAGGCTGGCCTTTTATACTCACATAAACATTTTCAAGCCCGTGCCCAAAATCATCTACCACACTACCTTTTACCATAGAAGAACTTACCTGATGCTGGGCATTAGCTGAAATACTAAAACCACTGAATCCCACTAGCAAAACCAAAATAAATAGAAAGCTTCTGATGCTTTCCCAAGAATAATTAAATAACATAAGTCAGGTTTGAAATGTTAATTCAAAAAAAATCGGATCGTTTATACCTACCCACACTCTAACAGATTCCATGGCTTGTTGTACTTTATACTTAAAATACTTGTTGCCTGATCTGTCCATTCAACTCACTACTGCTTATTCTTCCATCATTTTTGTTACTAATTAAGGTAACATCTATACATCTTTAGCAGACTAAATTTCAACTTATTAAAAAGCGTACTTGCCATAGAAGGTTCATTGTAGCCATTGCTAATATCTCCCGTCAAACTTCCTTGGTCCTGCTTTGCTAAATGAGATATACACTTATTATAACAATAGCTAACTCTCCACTCAATGTCTTCTTTTTTGTGATTTTTTGGAACAATTTGTTCCGAATACTTTGAAATAAAACATTACATTTTTCGTACCCCTATTCCCATCCAAAGCGTCGTCAGTTTATCTTTATCTTCTAATGTAATCTTCCAAAAATCAAACATACGACAAATTTAATACAAAAATAATCATATCGTCAATTTTTTTTTTTACTTACTCATTTTTTTTCAAACTAGAAACAAAAATTAGTCACTATTGATATAATTAAATTGAAATTCTCAATTTTATTAAGCTACAATCCAGAGTAAATAACCATTTCAGCCTCAATCAAAAGGTGATTGAAGATTGATAGTATTATCTGCCCTGTGCTTATACATATTCCAGATATGTTCACACGGAAGATTCAAATTTGTTACATACACACTGTAACGATATACAATATACTAATTAGGTTGGGGTTTATGAGCAGACCCTAATTATCTCTATACAATTCTAAATTCCGATCTAAAGAGTTCTTAATTCCTTTTTCAATAATTGGCTTATTATGTCCTTTTCAGCTAAAAAATATCTCTTTCCTTTTCATTGAAATTGTTGGTATTGAGATGGAACAGGGAGCCCGGAAAATCCCTTAAAGTAGTTCAGACATGCCTCTTTCCATTCTCTTGCTTTCTCATACTGACCCTTTAGCAATTCATTTGTATTAGTAAAGATTTCCGGATCAATCTTCCCATTCAATGAATTCCATTCCTGCTGCATCTGCCTTACATCCTTTACACCACTATAATATTTATAACATAATTCTTCCCAGAATGTACGACCTGACTTCATTTTATAATTCCAGGGAACATGATGAAAATAGCAAAGAAGGTTTTCGGGACAAGTATGAAGATTTGCAAAAATGTTCCTTGCCCCAGGGAAATATTGAGCTACTGCATTACTCCCTTTATCTGTTCTATCAAATCCAAGACCAGAGTGATCTACCTGTGTAAATTTCTCCCTCACCCAAGGGCCCGGCGAATAATGAGTATAATCACAAAGTAGATTTAATCCCAATGGCGTCTCATAATTCACAAGTACTTCACGTGAACCCATCATTATTTCCAGTATAGTTTTAATAGCCTTTCCATTATGAGTAAGCGTCATATTGATCCATTCATTTGCTATTTCTTTTGCTGATAGTTCATAATCCCATGCAACGCGACCAAATGCATACCAATTGGCCTGGCCAAAAATGTATCCTGTCCAATCTGTGTCATCTCCAACGTTAGCCACCGCTGTCATTCCTGTTAATTGTTGGCCCTGAAGACTGCCATCAATCTCCTGCGTAATCTGAAATTCCACCATTTCATTGGTATGAGGCATAGCACCCAATAAAGGCGAGAAAGCAATCCTTGGTTGGAAATCTAACGGGCCATATTTGATTTGCAGGATAACATTTGAATAAAATTTTCCATCGAATTGTGTAAAGTTATTATAGGGTAGTTTAGCCTGATCTTTGTCTTGACTCATCTTACGCGTATCAACTCTCCACATCATAATTCCCCCATGAGACGCCAGGATACCTGCCATCATATTAGCACCCTCTAAAGGAGTACGATGATGATCCATCGGACTAGGTTGTCCCTCATAACCAACTTTTATTAAAAATCCACCAAAATCAGGTATCAGTTTGTAAATTTCATCCACTTTGTCTGTCCACCATTGCTTAACACCGGTATTTAGCGGGTCAGATGTATTCAATTTCCCTAATAATTCTGGTGATGCAAAGTTAACGGCCAAAAACACGTGAATTCCATAAGGACGGAATACATCAGCCAATGCTGCTACTTTTACCAGATATTCTTTACTTATAATTTTTGGATTAGCATTTACACTATTTAGCACAACTCCGTTAATACCAATTGAGGCATTGGCTCTTGCATAAACTTTATAGCGCGGGTCTATCTTGTTTGGCAAATTATTCCATTTCCATATCGAGCTACCTGCGAAGCCTTGTTCAACACTTCCGTCCAGATTATCCCAATGATTCAGTATGCGCCATTGTAATTTCGGTGAACTGCTTACTTTAATATTTTTTAAATCAGATTGTGTCTGTAGCAAACGAAGAAAATGAAATACACCATAAAGCACACCGATGTCTTCATTGGAAGCTATCAGAATACAAGGATTGCCCCCAATATTTACTTGCTGTATGATATAACCACCTTTAGTCAGTTTTGCCAAAGATCTCTGCCATTTATTACTTTTTAGAATTGCAACAGTAGCAGGTGTCCCGGCTATCACTGAACCAGCCGCAATCTCACCTCCATGAATTACTGGTAATCTGGAAGCTAATAAACCTTCTAATCCTCTATGCAACTCTTCCTGTGCAGTTCTTAGTATCACTGACTGCCCAGCTATATTCAATGCCTTTATTGTCTTTCGGCAAGATTGCAAATAAGCCATATTATCAATCTTATCGTACTTTAGCCATAAACGATATCCATTATCTGCTTTTGCAGAGCCGAATATTGAGACAATAAATATTATAGATAAAATAATATTCCATCTCTTTTTTGAATTGATAAATGTTCTAATGTTATTCATGTTTGATCATTTAGTAACTAAACTAAGCGAACTCCCAATTATATTAAGCTACAATCCAGAGTAAATAACCATTTTAGGCCTCAATCAAGAAGTGATTAAAGAGGATAATATCTTCATTTATATACGATACGAAATATATGCTTTCCTGAACCAACTTCTCCAATTGCAAGTTGATGATTAATTTCCTTTGGTATAATTTTCAACACTTGACCGTCCATCTGTACCTCTTTATACTTCCGGGCTCGCAATGGCAGACTTACCCTGGCTATAGTATTAGCAGGTATCTCAACTTCCATTTGAAATGTATTTTCGTGATTTCTAAATTTCAAATGCACACTACCCTTAATGGTAGGAACAGTAATGTCGGCCCACGTTAATCCACCTGGTTGAGGACAGATGCTGAATAAAGACCAGGTAGGTTTTAACGGCTTGATTCCCATCAGTTCTTGCGGGATAATATTTGCTGGAGTAGCTCCCCAGGCATGGTTCCAGTCCTGATTTGGCTTATATTTATTATCCCAGGCTTCCATCGTAATGGTACTGCCTGCCCGGAGCATATTATACCAGCTTCTTTCCCCACGGGATGTCAACAAGGATAATCCATAATCCGCACCTCCTGCTTCATACACTGCATCCAGCAAAAATTGGCTGCCATAAACACTGCAAGCCATACCTCGCGACCGAATAAATGATATTACACTCTTTTTGTACTCATCTTTTACTAAACCAAAAGCCATGGCAAACATGTTGGCATGCAGAGAAGCATGTGTTGTACCGATACCGTCACAGTATCTCTGATGTTTTGGATCCCAAAATAATCGCTGGTATTGCCTCCGAATATTCTTCGCCTGTAATGTCAGCCTGGCTGCATCCTCGTTATGTCCTATTGCTTTTGCCAATTCCGCCATAACTGTTACCGCTTCATAATAAAAAGCATTGACTACTGAGTTATAATCAGTGAAAATAAACCCATCTGTTTCGCCTTGTATTTGTTGCCCTGTTCCGGGAGCTTTGTCATGTGGCCAATCCACGATATCGCGTAAGGAATTACCATTAAAATGTATGGACTTCAGAAACTGTGGCGTTTGCAAACCTGTACGTGTACTAATGAGCCCGGTGGAATCCTGCAACCCCATTAGTGTTTTGGCTTTTAGATCATCGTAATAATGAGTAACAGATCGCAGATCGCCCGTGTACATGTAATCATTCCATGCCATCAGTACAGACATAAGTATCCATTCCGTGGGCCAGGTAGCATGATCGATCAGGTATTCGTGTGAATGGCGGGCGAGGCTATATTCCCTGTCAACAGAATAATATCCTAACTGATTAATATAGGCATCTGCTTCATAAGGAATACGTTCTCTGTCTCCGTCCACGAATATACCGGCAAAAGAAGTTGCCCTCATGGAATACTTGCATAATTCCCATATAGCATTCAAAGTAGAATCCGAGCTATGAAAGGCTGCCGCTTGATCATCGAATGGATAATTTACAGCCTCGCGGATCAGGTCATGAGCATCCAATGGATGATTATAGCCCTCGACCTCACAATATCTGAATGGAGTTACTTCACCTACATAATCCGGCATTTTTATGGATGCACTGCGCGTATTAAATTGATCTCTCCTTATTTTTAGCTGATAGGTGTGCCAACCTTCTTTCAGCGGCAATAAATAACTACTATACCGGATGGAACCTCCGGGCAATGAGTCAATACGTCCATCAGCCCGCAAAGCTTCTCCCAGATGAATGATAATAGTATCTTGTTCTTTATCAGAAAATAGCCGCAACTTTAACTGGCCAAATGCATCCTTCCCAAAATCTGCCCAAAAAGCTCCTTTCACTTTCCTGAATAATTTGGGATATTCCAATGATTTCTCCAGAGGATATCTTGCCGTTACATGCGCTTTAAGGAGACTATCTGTAAAAAAAGCAGCAATAGCGGAATACAGGCTCTCTTCTCCATAATTATTCCATACCCGTACTTTCCAATAATAGACGGTATGAGGTTCTAAAGCTTTGCCTCCATAGGCTATAGAGGAGGACTGATCACTTAATTGTTCCTCTGAGTTCCAAAGATTTCCTTTACCGGATCTTAAAGAATCAAGATTGTCTGATACCAAAATCTGGTAAGCAGTCTGTAGCACATTAGATTTGGCATCCTTTACAATCCAGCTAAATGTTGGATTTTTACTTCCAATACGTACCGCCTGATGTTGCTCAAAGGCAATGGCATTCCACACCGGCTGAACAGGATAGCCATTGATTGACTGATAGTCGGTATGAGCAATCAAATCGCACATCAATCCTTCCGGCGCCTGAAGCTGCCCAATATTATTTTTTTGTCCTATTCCATTAAAGGAGTACAGACAAAATACAATAATTGGAAAAACTATTACTGCTATCTTCCTTCTTCTGATCATTATGAAATACTCATTAGTTTATCATTTTATTTCTACTTTCGACGAATCGTTAGATGCTTGTTGAAGAATATCAGATGCTTTTGTCTGAAAATATTCAAGCCAACCTCGCATAATTTTCCCTGTAAAATCATCTTTAGAATATTCATCCA
>CAJDXA010000022.1_pt1 | contig 18468 bp, 13 predicted proteins | sample 7391711 | NCBI WGS metagenome assembly CAJDXA01 (sample SAMEA7055748, study PRJEB34461) | soil metagenome | biome: terrestrial ecosystem; feature: Peninsula; material: soil | place: Antarctica | collected 2016
ATGCTGGATCAGATTGCACGTCATGGTGGAATGGATTTGGAAATCAAAGTGGATGGCGATCTGGAGGTGGATGAACATCATACCATAGAAGATACAGGGTTGGCACTTGGCGCTGCTTTCCGGGAAGCTATTGGTAGTAAAATTGGTATGGCGCGGTATGGTTTCTCTTTACCGATGGATGATTGTCGCGCATTGGTTCTGATGGATTTCGGCGGTCGGCCATGGTTCACGTGGGATGTTGAATTTGAGCGTGAGAAAATAGGCGATGTACCTACTGAGATGTTCTCCCATTTCTTTAAATCGTTTTCTGATGAAGCCCGGATTAATTTACAAATCGATGGGCGTGGAGAGAATGAGCATCACAAAATCGAATCCATTTTCAAAGCTTTCGCCAGAGCATTAAAAACAGCTATTCGGCGGGATGCGAACGATTTGACTCTCGCCAGTACCAAGGGGAAATTATGAAGGAAATAGCCGTTGTCGATTACAATGCCGGGAATATTCAATCGGTATTATTTGCGTTGGAGCGACAAGGTGTAAAGCCTATTCTGACCCGGGATCCGGATCGATTGGCTTTGGCTGATAAAATTATTTTTCCTGGCGTAGGTGAAGCCAGTACGACGATGAAATATCTGAAGGATAATAATCTGGATGAAGTTATTCGTTCCTTTAAGAAGCCGTTTTTAGGAATATGTCTGGGCCTTCAGCTGATGTGCAGGCATTCGGAGGAAGGCGATGTAGAATGCATAGGTGTGTTTGATATTCCGGTTCTCAGGTTTCTGGCAGAACCAGGCCTCAAAATACCCCATATGGGTTGGAATACGGTAGCACTACTTGAGCACCCTCTTGTCAAGGGTATAGACCAAGAGTCTTACTTTTATTTTGTCCACAGTTTTTATGCCAGCCTTTCGGAGCAAACCATTGGTCGGACGACATACGGAGTGAGTTTCACATCGATCCTGGCCCGGGATAATTTTATGGCTACACAGTTTCACCCGGAAAAATCGGGACCGACAGGTCAGATACTATTACAAAATTTTATAAAGTTATAACTTATGAGAATTATTCCTGCCATTGACATTATCGATGGAAAGTGTGTTCGCCTGGTCAAGGGAGATTACGATAAGAAGACCATTTATCATGATGATCCACTGGAGATGGCCAAGGCATTTGAAGATCATGGAGTTGAGTATCTGCATTTAGTGGATTTGGATGGAGCGAAGGCCGGTAAGATCGTGAATTATGACGTGTTGGAAAAAATCGCGAACAACACCGGATTAAAAATCGACTTTGGAGGAGGAATTCGCAGTGAAAAGGACGTTAGTATTGTATTGGATTGTGGTGGTCAGCAAGCCGTGATAGGTAGTCTGGCATTTATAGATAAGGATTTGTTTTTTGAGATCATGGCTATTCATGGACCAGGGGCAATTGTGCTGGGAGCGGATGCCCGGAAAGGCAAAATCGCCGTGGGCGGATGGCTGGAAACAACGGATATGGATCTGGAGGATGTCATTAAAGAATATAGTGAGAAAGGCGTTGAATATGTACTCTGTACGGATATTGATAAAGATGGTATGATGCAAGGTCCTGCTACTGATCGTTATAGATCTATACTTGAACAAATGACCGATATAAAACTGATTGCCAGTGGTGGTATTCGAAATATGGAGGATGTGGAAGAAATGGAGAAAATAGGCTGCGAGGGAACCATTATCGGCAAAGCCATCTATGAAAAAGCCATTTCGTTAAAAGAACTTGAAAACTATATAATATGATAGCTAAACGAATTATTCCGTGTCTGGATGTAAAGGAAGGACGTACCGTGAAAGGTGTTAATTTCGTGGATTTAATCGACGCGGGAGATCCTGTGGAACTTGGTATGAGGTATAGTGATCAGGGAGCAGATGAACTCGTATTTCTGGATATTACTGCCACATTAGAAAAACGAAAGACAATCGCTGAACTTGCCCGCAGGGTGGCGGAACGGATTAATATTCCATTTACCATTGGTGGCGGAATCCGCTCTATTGAAGATATTGCGACAGCATTGGAACATGGGGCTGATAAAGTGGCTATAAATTCTTCAGCCGTAAAGAATCCTGATCTGATCAATGAAGCCAGCCGTGCTTTTGGCTCCCAATGCATTGTGGTAGCGGTCGATGCGCGTCTAATAGGTGATGAATGGTATATTTATACTTCCGGAGGAACCATGAAAACAGATCTTGACCTCTTTGAATGGGTTAAAGAATGCGAGGATCGAGGAGCCGGTGAAATTCTTTTCACATCAATGGATCATGATGGTACTAAAAAAGGTTTTGCGATTGAGGCATTGAAGAAGATTAATGATCGGATAGGAATTCCTTTGATCGCATCAGGTGGTGCCGGAGAAAAGCATCATTTTCTGGAATTATTTGAAGCAGATGCTGCTGATGCTGCTCTGGCGGCTTCTATTTTTCATTTTAATGAAATACCTGTTCCTGAATTAAAGCAGTACTTAAAAGATAAGGGCATTAATGTGCGGTTATAATGGCGCAAGCTTAAAAAATAATAATATGAAGAAGATCACAAAAGGAAACATATCGGATATAGATTTTGACAAAGGAGAGGGATTGGTACCTGCGATCTTACAGGATATGGATTCGAACGAAGTATTGATGTTGGGATATATGAATGCCGGTAGCTTATTAAAGACCCTGGATGAAGGTAAGGTAACTTTTTATAGCCGGTCAAAAGAAAGGTTGTGGACCAAAGGAGAGACCTCCGGTCACTTTTTGCATTTCAGTGAAGCCTATATGGATTGTGATGCAGATGCCATTCTCGTGCTTGCAAGACGGGAAGGACCGGTTTGTCATACCGGTAGCAGTACCTGTTTTGATTTGCCCACATATGTTGATTCTACGGAAGCTGATGAGTCGGGTGCCGATTCAAATACTCTTCTCGCGACGGACAGAACTGAAGGAGGAGAAGTGAAATCGAACGATAAGTTTGATTTACAGACTCTTGAAGAGATAGTCCTTGATCGTAAAAACAATCCAAAAGAAGGTAGCTACACCAATCATCTTCTCAATCGTGGAATTAACAAAGTAGCCCAGAAAGTCGGCGAAGAAGCTGTAGAGCTCGTTATCGAGTCCAAGGATGCCAATGATGACCTGTTCAGGGGAGAGGCTGCGGATCTTTTATATCATTTTTCGGTTTTATTGGCTGCAAAAAATATACGCCTTGAAGAAGTATATGAAGTGTTAAAAAACAGACATGGAATCAAGGAGTAATATGTTATAAAATATTGTAATTTACAACCCATAGTTAGGTTTGATCTTAAATAATTATATGAGGTTAAGCTATAGAATGGTTAACATTTCTTATCTTATACCTCAGAAATTATTAAACCTACATCTAACCTATGGATTATTTATCACTGGATAAGGAATCACTTGTCAACCTGGAATATTCCCTTAACCGGGAAATTCTTAGTACAAACCGGGCAGGAGGCTACTTAAGTACCACGCTGCCTTTATGCAACACACGGAAATACCACGGTTTGATGGTGTTGCCCCTGGAAAAATTCAACTTTGAAAATTTCGTTTTGCTTTCTTCGCTGGATGAGACGATTATCACCGAAGAACGGAGCTTTAATCTTGGAATTCACAAATACCCCAAAATCTACAGTCCTCGTGGACATAAGTACCTGGTTGATTTCAAATATGCCCCTACACCTACTCTTTGGTACCGGGTGGGGAATATTGTGTTAAAGAAAGAGTTGTTGTTTGCCCATAAGAAAGAAAATTTGATGATCCGATACACGGTCGAGACAGCGCCGGCAACTTTCGAAATGCGAATGAAACCTTTTCTGGCCTTCAGAAGGACTCATGATCTTACCTATGCAAATATGACAGCGAACACCAGATATAAGGAGGTGGAGAATGGTGTGTCATTTAAGTTGTACTCCGGGTTTCCAAGGCTTCATCTTCAGCTCAATAAAAGATCAAATTGGATTGCTTCGCCGGAATGGTACCATGAAATAGAATATAAAGAGGAGATAGCTCGTGGATATCCCGGACACGAAGATCTTATGGTGCCAGGTTATTTTGAGATTTTGATGAAAAAGGGAGACCAATTGATTTTTTCTGCATCGACCAGCGAAGTAAAAACGAAATCGCTCAGCGGCAGTTTTAAAAAGGAAGTCGCATCACGTCCTCCCAAAGATAATTTCGAGAATTGTCTGCGGAATTCCGCATCTCAATTTATCGTCCACAGGGACCAGATGACTCAGATTATTGCTGGGTTTCCATGGTTTGGGCGCTGGGGTAGAGATACATTCATTTCGTTACCGGGACTGACTCTTAGCTTAGGAGACACCGAAACCTGCATTCAGGTATTGGATTCCTTGATCAAAGAGATGAAAAATGGATTCTTCCCAAATACAGGGAACAAGGGCCAGGTATTGTTTAATTCTGTAGATGCGCCATTGTGGTTCTTCTGGGTTTTGCAACGGTATTTATTGGTTGATAATAATCCACAGTTTATCTGGAAAAAGTACAGTAAAACGATGAAGGCCATACTGGAAACCTACCGGAATGGCGGAATTTACTCCGTACGCATGCATGACAATGGACTGATCTGGCAAGGAGAGTCCAGTGTAGCACTCACCTGGATGGATGCTGTCGTAGATGGTGTCCCGGTTACACCACGTACAGGGTATGCCGTAGAGATTTGTGCCCTTTGGTACAATGCGATCAAGTTTACTCTTGAAATGGCAGAAATCAACGGTGATAAAGCATTTGTCAAAAAATGGCAAGACCTCCCCGGTGTGATTGAAAAGCATTTCATGGAATTATTCTGGTATGAAAAAGAACGTTACCTGGCAGATTATGTAGATGACAAGGGACAAAATATTGATATGCGGCCAAATCAAATATTTGCCATTTCCCTGCCATATTCTCTGGTGCCATTGGAACAGCAAAGACATGTGATCGACAGGGTAAGATCTGAATTATGTACACCAAAAGGATTAAGGACACTGTCTCCCAGGAGTCCGGCATACATCGGAGAATACCAGGGTGGACAGGAAAGCCGCGATCGGGCATATCATCAGGGAACGGCATGGCCTTGGTTGCTTGGCCATTTTTTCACTTCTTATATTAAAGTTCGCGGAAAAGATGACACCTTCCAACTTTGCGAAGATTTTCTTTATGGGTTTGAGCAGGATATGACGACCTACGGTATTGCTTCTATTGCAGAGATCTACGATGGAGATCCTCCGCACCGACCCAAAGGTTCTATATCTCAAGCCTGGAGCATTGCTGAAATCATCCGGATTTTGAAATTTGTTCAAAAAGAGAAAAATTAGACTATGCGAGTTTTAATGTTTGGGTGGGAATTCCCACCCCATATAAGTGGAGGATTAGGTACGGCATGTTATGGACTGACTAAAGGGATGCTGCATCAGGAAGTTGATATTATTTTTGTAGTACCTAAAATGCATGGTGACGAGGAAGAAAGCAAAATTAAACTGGTGTCTGCGGAGGATGTCCCGATCACCCTCTGGGAGAAGGACCTAAAGTATTTTACGGATCATTTTAAGTATATCGAAGTTTCTTCAGCTATGGTCCCCTATATGGATCCTGAAGAATACAGTCGGGTTCATGAGTCCTCCTCAAGCAGTACCACATCAGATGATGTTATCCGTGTGAATCAAAAACTCACTTTCACCGGTGAATACAAACAGGATCTTATGGGTGAAGTATCCCGTTATGCCTTGATCGGAGCGAGTTTGGGGCACCAGGAAGAATTTGATATTATACACGCCCATGATTGGTTGACATATCCTGCGGGGATCGCTGCTAAACAGGCTTCAGGTAAACCGCTGGTCATACATGTCCACGCTACGGAATTTGATCGTAGCGGCGAAAATGTTAATCAACCTGTATTTCAGATTGAGAAAGCGGGTATGGAAGCCGCAGATCTCATCATTGCGGTAAGCAATCTGACCAGAAATATTGTAATCAATAAGTATGGTATATCTCCTGATAAGGTTTTTACAGTACATAATGCCGTAGACTTTTCTGAAGGAGATAGTATGGGGGAGGTAACCAGGCACACGCCCGAAAAGATAGTGACTTTCCTGGGAAGGATTACCTATCAGAAGGGGCCTGACTACTTTATTGAAGCAGCTAAAAAAGTACTGGACCGGGTGCCCAATGTCCGTTTTGTGATGGCGGGTAGTGGTGATATGATGAACAAAATGATTCGCCGTGTAGCAGAGTTAAATATTTCCATGAATTTTCATTTTACAGGATTTTTGAAAGGTGATGATGTGCCATTGATGTTTCGTATGAGTGATGTATATGTGATGCCATCTGTTTCCGAGCCTTTTGGGATCAGTCCGTTGGAAGCCATGCGTTCCAGTGTTCCCGTCATAATCTCGAAGCAATCCGGTGTTGCAGAAATTCTGGAGCATGCCATTAAGGTTGATTTTTGGGATGTCGATGCTATTGCTGATGCCATTCATGGTATACTCATGTATCCTGCATTGACCTATACTTTTAAGCAATACGGGCAAAATGAAGTATTTAATCTACGATGGGAAAATTCCGCTTTTGAAGTCAAGAAATTATACGAGCAATTATTAAATTCAAGAAACTCAAATAATATATGAAAGCTATTTGTTTTTATTTTCAAGTTCACCAACCTTATCGGTTGCGTCAATACCGTTTTTTTGATATCGGGAAAAACCATCACTATTTTGATGATTTTGCAAATGAGACTATTCTAAGGAAGGTAGCAGAAAAATGTTATTTGCCTACCAACCAACTAATGCTGGAATTGATTCAAAAATATGGTTCACGGTTCAAAATAGCCTATTCGCTTAGTGGTGTCGTAATGACTCAATTTAAGGAATATGCACCCGATGTTCTTGAATCCTTTCAAAAGTTGGCTGACACCGGTTGTGTAGAATTTTTGGCTGAGACATATGCACATTCAATGAGTTCCCTGAAAAGTAAAGATGAATTTCAAAGCCAGGTAGAATCACAGGTAGCGATGGTGAAGGAACTTTTCGGTATGACACCGACCGTTTTCAGGAATACAGAGTTAATCTATTCAGATGAGATTAGTAATATGGTTGCCGAAATGGGATATAAAGCCCAGTTGAGTGAAGGAGCTAAGCATATAATGGGTTGGCGCAGCCCCAATTTTTTGTATACCAGTGGCAGCAATCCACATTTGAAATTGCTTCTTAAAAATTTCACGTTGAGTGACGATATTGCTTTCCGGTTTTCAAACCAAAGTTGGGAAGAATGGCCGCTGACTACAGAGAAATACGTTAATTGGTTGAATGCCCTCAATCCCAATGAAGAGATCGTTAATCTTTTTATGGATTATGAAACTTTTGGTGAACATCAATGGGCGGAAACTGGCATTTTTGATTTTATGAGGAAGCTTCCCGAGCAAGTATTTGAACATTCGGAGTTCCAATTCCTTACGCCGTCCGAAGTGGCAGATCATTTTCAACCGATATCCCCGATGCATGTCCGGTATCCTATATCATGGGCGGACGAAGAGCGGGATCTTACAGCCTGGCTGGGTAATGAAATGCAGGATGAAGCCTTTGACCGGCTTTATCAACTGGAAGATAAAATGAAAAAAGTGACGGATCCCAAACTCCGGCATGATTGGAACCTGCTCCAGACCAGTGACCACTTCTATTATCAATGTACTAAATGGTTTAGTGATGGTGATGTGCATAAGTATTTCAATCCATATGACTCACCATATGATGCTTTTATAAATTTCATGAATGTTCTGTCTGATTTCAAACTTGAAGTAGATAAAAATCTGGCGGCTACAGAACGGGAGAAAAACAATGGAAATGCGGATTATGAAATCGCTCAGTTGGAGGCAAGGATAAAACAGTTAAGAAGCCAGTCCGCTAAATAATCAATTTGATATACATAAAAGTAGCTATAGGTGAATCACAAGAAGAGCCCGGATTATTTATTTGAAGTTAGTTGGGAAGTGTGTAATAAGGTGGGCGGTATACATACCGTTATTGCCACCAAAGCTAAAGGTTGTGTAGAACAATATGGGGATCAATATATATGTGTAGGGCCAGATGTATGGCGAAGTACACATGACAACCCGGAGTTTGTAGAAGATCCTGAACTGTTTGCGGATTGGCGGCAGGCTGCGCAGCTGGCTGGTTTGCACGTACGGATTGGTCGTTGGCAAGTTGTAGGTAATCCTATAGTTTTTCTTATTGATTTCACTCCGTATATTGATCAGAAAGATGAAATATTAGCTACTTTCTGGGATGATTATAGACTGGACTCATTGACTGGTCAATGGGATTATATTGAACCAGCTTTGTTTGGTTTTGGAGTAGGGAAGGTATTGGAACATTTTACGGACTTTTATATTTCTCCGCAGGAAAGCATTGTAGCTCATTTTCAGGAGTGGATGACAGGAACCGGATTGCTTTATCTCAAGAAGAATATTCCCCGGGTTTCACATGTGTTTACCTGCCATGCCACGGTATTGGGAAGAACGATTGCTGGGGTCGGACAGGATTTGTATGGTAAGTTGGCAGAAATCGACCCGGAGCTGAAGGCTCAGGAACTTTATGTACAAGCCAAATATTCGCTTGAAAAAATAGCTGCACGCGAGGCAGATGTTTTTACAACAGTCTCAGAGATTACAGCTGAGGAATGTAAATATCTTCTGGGACGGGAAGTAGATCTGATTACACCCAATGGTTTTGAATTGGACTTTGTCCCAGCTGAGGATGAATTTGAAGAAAAACGCCAAATATCCAGAAAAAGACTGATTAAAGTAGGAGAGGCTGTATTAGGAACCCGGTTACCTGATGATATATTTCTGGTAGGAATCAGCGGACGGTATGAATTCCGGAACAAAGGGATCGATATCTTCATAGAAGTTCTGGGCGATCTGGAATCTAAATCAGATTATAAGAAGAACATTCTGGCTCTTATCCTGATCCCGGCTTATCAGCACGGACCCAAAAATCGTGTTCTGATGAACCTGGAAGGGAGAGGAGAGACGCTGGAGCCTGGCAGTGAGGCTAGCCGGTATCTGACGCATTATCTTGTTCAAAGCGAGCATGATCCGGTTATTAATAGATTAATAGCAACAGGGCTTCATAACGATCCGGACAACAATATAAAAGTCATTTTTATTCCCAGTTATTTGGATGGTAAAGATGGCATTGTGAATTTAAGCTACTATGACACGTTAATCGGACTCGATTATACTGTATTTCCTTCGTACTATGAACCATGGGGATATACCCCTCTTGAAAGTCTGGCATTTCATATACCAACGGTCACTACAGACCTTGCGGGTTTTGGAAAGTGGATTGAAGAATATTATACAAATCCACACCCTGGTGCAGAGGTCTTGAAGCGACTCGGCGAAAAGGACGAAACGATTGTTACAAAAATCCAGCAGACGATTCGATATTTTACGGATCTTGATAAATCAGAACAAAATAAAATCAGAGAGAATGCTTTTGATGTGTCGAAAGTGGCTCTATGGGAGCATCAATTCCAGTTTTATAATGCGGCATATCAAAAAGCCATAGATCAATTATCACATCGACATAAAGCAATCATCGAACAATTGCATTCATCCGCTTCAGAGGGGTTTATCTCATATGATATCAAAGTTAATACGCCCATCTGGTCGCAGGTCATAGTTAAAAGTAATGTGCCTGAAGGATTGGAATCCCTTGAAAAGCTCTCAAAAAACTTATGGTGGAGCTGGGACCCGGCGTCCCGGAGATTATTCAATTCCATTGATCCTAAAGTGTGGAAAAATACCAGTTATAATCCTGTAGAATTACTTCAAAATGTAAGTTTTGAACGATTGCGGGAACTCACAGGAGAGGAATCCTTCAGGCAGGCGTTGGATGAAGTTCTTGTCCGGTTTCATGATTATATGGCTCTGGAAGAGCAACAAGATAAGTCAAGACTCATTGCCTACTTTAGTATGGAATATGGGCTGGATGCTTCACTGAAATTATATTCCGGTGGATTGGGTGTCTTAGCCGGTGATTATCTCAAGCAGGCCAGTGATGATAACATACCCATGGTAGCCATCGGATTATTTTATCGGTATGGGTATTTTACGCAAACCATCTCTGCAGCAGGTCAACAAATTGCCACCTATGACCATCAGAACTTTACAATGTCAGCAGCTGAGCCTGTTCGGACTGAAGATGGAATGTGGGAATCAATCTCCATATCTTTCCCTGGAAGAACTGTAAAGGCCAGAATCTGGAAGGTGGACGTAGGAAAGACAAGTTTATATTTGCTGGATACTGACTTCGAGGAGAATGAAGAACAAGATCGTTCATTGACGCATCATCTCTATGGAGGAGGCAGTGAACATCGGATGAAACAGGAAATTTTGCTAGGTATAGGTGGAATCCGGTTGTTGAAGCAATTGGATATTAAGCCGGCGATCTATCATCTCAATGAAGGTCATGCAGCATTTGCGGGTTTGGAACGATTATACTATTACATTGACCGCAACAATTTGTCATTTGATCAGGCCCGGGTAATCGTCCGGTCGACCACACTATTTACTACGCATACGCCGGTTCCAGCCGGGCACGATGTATTTGATGAAAGTCTTATCCGCATGTATTTGAGTTATCTGCCGGAAAGACTCAAGATCGAATGGGATCATTTTATACACTTAGGGCAAATCAGTGATGAACAGGATCACGGTAGATTTTCGATGAGTGTTTTAGCCTGCCGCCTGGCTCAGGAAATCAATGGAGTCAGCCGTGTACATGGTAGTGTAAGCCAGGAAATGTTTGCAGGGCTGTTCCCTGGTTATTTTCCTGAAGAAAACCATATCACGTATGTAACCAATGGAGTTCATTATGGGACATGGACATCAGATGAATGGCGCGCTGTTCTTGAAGAAGCCCCCGGTAAGGGACTTCCACGGTGGGATGTAATAAATGAAATGTCCGATCAAGCCATTTGGTCTATTCGTCAGAAACTTCGAAATCGTTTTTCAAATTTCATTCTGGATCGTTCTAGAAATAAATCCATCATAGAATTTGAAAATCCTTCCTATATACGAGAGGTACAGAGAAAGATCAACCCCAATAGTTTATTTATTGGATTTGCCCGGCGTTTTGCTACGTATAAACGAGCTACACTTCTCTTTCGTGACCTTGACAGGTTGGAAAGGATCGTTAATGAACCGGATAAACCGGTGACCTTTGTTTTTGCCGGCAAGGCACATCCGAGGGACATTGCCGGACAGGATCTGATCAAACGCGTGGTTCAAATTTCCAAATTGCCTGCTTTCCTTGGTAAAGTCATATTTCTGCAGAATTATGATATGGATTTAGCAAAATCAATGGTTTCTGGCGTTGATATCTGGCTCAATAATCCTACGCGTCCGTTGGAGGCTTCAGGCACCAGCGGTCAGAAAGTAGTGATGAATGGAGGTCTTCATCTTAGTGTGCTGGATGGCTGGTGGGTCGAAGGATATCTTCCTGATGCAGGTTGGGCTCTACCATTCGAACGTACTTTTCTCGATCAGGAAATGCAGGATGAATTGGATGCCGATCACATTTATACTCTTTTGGAAGGTGAGATTAAAGAAGCATTTTTTTCACGGGATGAACAGGACGTTCCGGTTCAATGGACAAATTTCATCCGGAAAAGTATGACTCAGATTGCACCTCGTTTCACTTCTCATAGAATGATCAATGACTATCAGGATAAGTTTTATAATCCATTAATTGACCGGGGTAAAGAAATGATTAAAGATCGATTCGCCAAAGCCCGTCATTTTATTCACTGGAAGAAGAAGATCCTGGATAACTGGGATAATCTCCGGGTCATTGAGCACGAAAAGATCAAGATGGAGAAAAATCAAATCATAGCCGGGCACGAATATCGCCGGAAGTTGGTTTTGGACCCTAATGGTATTTCTGTTGAAAATATAGGTGTTGAGCTGGTGATAGGAGAGTCCCGCAATGAATCTTTTCATATTTTAAAACAGGTACCCTATAATTTAATCTCTGATTCTGATGGACAATTGGTGTATGAATTGCAGTTTGAACCGGTTCTGCCGGGCATATTTGAAATAAGTACAAGAATATTTATTAAGAACGATCACATGCCTTATCGGTCAGATCTCCCTTTTGTACGATGGATATAGTGCTGGAAGAGTAAGTTCTTTCTATATTTGACACCGCAATAAAGATATTTTATGGAGGACATATATTTTCCCAAAAGATACCTGATCACATCGGCTCTGCCGTATGCTAACGGTCCTTTACACTTGGGACATTTGGCAGGAGCCTATCTTTCAGCTGATGCCTATGCCAGGTTTCAGAGGTTAATGGGGAAGGATATTATTTATGTATGTGGTTCGGATGAGTATGGGGCAGCCATTTCAATGAAAGCTCGCCAGGAAAATGTAACACCGTGGGATATAGTTAACAAATACCATGAGCTAATTAAAAATTCATTTGACCGTATTGGGGTTCAGTTTGATATTTACCATCGGACGACATCAGCTATCCACGCAGAAACTGCCCAGGGATTTTTCAGGGATCTCTATAAAAAAGGTGAGTTAGAGGAGGTAACTACCGAACAATATTTTGATGAGGAGGCTGGCATGTTCTTAGCTGACCGGTATATCAAAGGTGAATGTCCCAAATGTGGATATAAAGATGCATATGGTGATCAGTGCGAATCGTGTGGTTCCACCTTAAGCCCAAATGATCTTATCAATCCTGTCTCGGTACTTTCCGGAAGCGAGCCTGCACTTAAATCGACAACTCACTGGTATCTTCCTCTGGATAAAAATGAGGACTGGTTGCGTGAATATATACAGGATGGCATGTTGGATGGACATCTACATCATGATCCGGACCTCTGGAAAAATCATGTGGTGGGACAATGCATGTCCTGGATTGATCAAGGATTACAACCACGTTCCATGTCTCGCGACCTGGACTGGGGTGTAGATGTTCCTCCGGAAATCGCGGGTTCAGAGGGTAAGAAATTATATGTATGGATGGATGCTCCGATCGGTTATATTTCAGCAACTAAACAATGGGCAAAAGATAAAGGAGATGACTGGGAAAGGTACTGGAAAGATGAAAGTACTGAACTTATCAGTTTTATAGGAAAAGACAACATTGTATTTCATTGCCTCATATTTCCGGCGATTCTGAAGACTCATGGAGGTTACATCCTACCTAAGAATGTACCAGCTAACCAATTTTTGAATCTGGAAGGACAGAAACTTTCTACTTCCAAAGGATGGGCTGTGTGGGTTCATGAATACCTGGATGATCTACCAGGAAAAGAAGATGTGTTACGATATGTACTTTACAAAAATATGCCTGAACAAAAAGATGCTGAATTCACCTGGAAAGGATGGCAGGAAGCAAATAATAATGAACTCGTCAATAACCTGGGTAATTTCATTAACAGAGTAATTGTTCTCACTCAGAAATACTATGATGGTAAAGTTCCTGCCTTTGATCCGGATTTAGAATTTATAGGCAGTGGGGACCCGGACATGCCCATCTGGCATGATACCGAAATGTTGGATTTGTTTGACAGACTTGATGAATATGGCGGATATATTCGAAAGTTCGAATTCCGCTCTGCACTCCGCACTATCATGGAAATTTCTTCAGCGGGTAACATCATTCTTCAGCAAAACGAACCCTGGAAACTAATTAATGAAGATGAAGAAACGGTTATGGTTATCATGAACTGTTGTCTTCAGTATGCTACAGCTCTCAGTGTCATTCTTGATCCTTTCCTACCTTTTACATCAGCCAAATTGCGTAAGATGCTCCATTTGCCAGAGCTAAATGGTGATGGTGAGCTTCTTCAGTTAATGGGAACCCTGGCAGAAGGGGAGGACTTGATCTCTCACGGACATGAAATCGGACAACCCAGTCATTTATTCGATCGGATTGATGATGATGTTGTGGATGTTCAGCTTGAAAAACTTAAGGCACGATCAGAAGCCATTAAGCAGTTGGACGGTTCTGTTATGAAAAAACCATCTGCCATGGATCAAAAGCAACCCTCCAAACCGGAAATTGATTTTGAAGATTTTCAGAAATTAGATTTGCGTGTAGCACAAATAACCAGTGCCACCAAAGTGGAGAAAGCCGATAAATTACTTGAAATTACTCTGGATACAGGAACAGGAATCAGAACTGTCGTTTCAGGTATCGCACAACAGTTTGATTCTGATGCTATCGTTGGCCAACGGGTGGTTTACGTGAGCAATCTGGCTCCACGGAAACTGCGGGGGGTGATGTCCCAGGGAATGATCCTTATGGCCGAAGATGAAGGAGGAAAACTGACCTTTGTAACGCCGGAAGATGAAATTGAGCCTGGTAGTTTAGTGAGGTGATCGTATGAATTGGACAAAGGCAGATTTAAAGAGATATGCATTATTGGCTTGGGTCGGTGGCTTTGCTCTTAGTGCACTAGCTCTATTTTTACTGTATAAGCATGACCTGTGGGGGAATGAAACCCGACTTCTCTTTTTTGGCTTATGGTTGATTATGGCGGGATTCATGGGGTATTCCTCGACCTTCAGAAAACAAATCAACTTTTTCTACCTGTTCCTTTATTTTGGTTGGAGAGGGAATTCTACGAAAAGAGAATGAGCCAGCGCTGGTTTTTATTCTATACCTTCAATTTCTTCTTGATATGGAATCTGGGCACGACATTTTGGATTGCGAATACCGCGTTTTTGCCAGGTATTGTGGGGATGGGGATCAATGCACTATTGATGACAACCGTCGTGTGGTGGATAAGCTGGATCCATCATAAGCTGAAGGTCGACTGGTATTTTGCGATCGTTTTTGTAGCAGCCTGGTTATCTTTTGAATTTATTCATCTTCGTTGGGAATTATCCTGGCCCTGGTTGAATATTGGCAACGCATTGGCAAGTTGGCCCGCGGTAGCTCAATGGTATGAGTATACGGGCGTGTTAGGTGGTTCAATGTGGATATTAATTGTAAATTATCTATTTTTCCTGGTCATCAAAAAGAATGGTTTTACCTGGAATATTGTACGAAAGCGGGCTTTCCTATATTGGGCATTATGGATTGTCCTACCTGTCTTATTTTCTGTTATAATATTTTTTACAACCCCGATTTCAGGCCCCGAAGTAAATGCTGTGGTGATCAATCCCAATATTGAACCTCACTATGAAAAGTTTGATCAGGATGTTGACACCCGATGGGTGATTTATGAAAAGTTATTGGATCAGGCGCTTTCCTATAAACCTGATTTGATCCTGCTTCCTGAAACCATATTTGGACAAGTTAATGTCGATAACATGGTATTGAATCCCTATATAAGCCGGATGCAACAAATGTTGAAAGACCATGGGTCAGAAGCTCGAGTAATACTGGGCATTGCTTCTTTCAGGACCTTTGATGAAAAGAACGCACCTGATCGCTCTTCTATAAGAAAAACTGTGGGCAGGGATAATTACGTTTATCATTGGGAAGCTTATAATTCTGCTATTTTGCTGGGGAATGATACTATCCCGATATACCACAAACAAAAACTTGTTCCCGGGGCTGAAAATTTTCCCTATCGAAAGTTATTATTCTTTTTAAATCCCATTATAGATCAGTTAGGGGGCAGTATATACGGATATGGCCTCGTGAATTCACAAGATGTTTTTGAATTTGATGAAGTCAAGGTGGCGCCTGTCATTTGTTACGAGTCTGTCTATGGGGAATATATGCGAAAATATATTGCTAAGGGAGCAAATGTAATTGGAATCATCACCAATGATGGTTGGTGGGGAAATACGGAAGGACATAAACAGCATTATGAATTTGCGGCCTTGAGAGCTATCGAATATCGACGAAGCATATTGCGATCTGCCAATTTAGGTTCTTGTGGTGCATTCAATGAACGTGGAGTTGCTATGGTAAAGCCTAATGATTATAATGTAGCTGCGGTAATTCCTGTAACAGTAACGATGAATAGCTCATTAACGTTTTACGCTCTATGGGGTGATTATCTTGGGCGGTTCAGTATCTTTTTAATGGTGTTTCTGACGTTAAAAGCGCTAGTCAATACAGTATTGAGAAAGTAATAAGAGAAATCTCGAAGCTATCTAATTTCTAGCTTCCAACATCCAGCATCTAGCTTTCAACATCTAGCTTCCAGCTTCCACAACCTTTATAACTCGGGTCCTTCTCCTGGTATTTCCTGGTATGTCTTCTTCTCTGCATCAACCTGGTACCACCTTGATTCTTTTCCATTGGACAAGAGCAGATATGGGGCCTTTATTTCATAATTATACCAAACGGCCTGTTCCAGAACCTGAGCATTAAGGGCTGTCGAAGGGCTTTTGCATTCCACGAGGACAAGTGGATGCCCCTGACGATCATAGTAAACGGCATCAAACCTACGGATCTGTTGATGTAGATGTATCGCTTTTTCAACTGCTATTCGATGAATTGAGAAATTCTTATTCTCAATAAGATATAGTAGTAGCGCCTGTCGAACTAATTCCTCGGGTTGGATGATCAGCCATTTTTTGCGTATCGGGTCGAAAACCAAATTGTTTTTAATGCGTAACTGCGAAAGATATGGAGATATATTCATATGCGTTATGCGCTCATTGTTAGCCAGAGCGAGTTGTGATTCTGAAAGTAAGTTTTAAAAATCATTTAATTTAACCAAATAATATATTTAATTTAAAGAGAATGTAGTACATTGGTCATTGAAAACGTCTATTTAACTCATCTATTTGATGAACTTAGTTGAATAAAAATGTTGATGACTTATACTAAAGTACTTCAAATGATTGTTAATGAAATTTCAAATAAAAAAAATTTATTATGAGAAAGTATGTTAAGATTGCCGTAATTTTAATATTGGGGATTAGCTTAATGAGTTCTTGTGTTTCCAAAAAGAAATATTCCGAACTCGAAGCGCAACGGATGAAAGCGAACCAGGAATTGGATGAAGCTAAATCCACAATTACAGATCTTCAAAAACAAAATGAAGAATTTCAAAGTCGTTCTGCAAAATTAGAAGCAGACCTTAAGAACCTCAATCAGAATATGTCACAGGTTAAAAATTCTGTGGTGACCATTGAGAAAGAACGTGATGCTGCGACTAGTCAGATCAAAAACATCAAGAAAGAGATTGATGGTGTTCTTATGAAGAATGACAACATCAAACTCAATGAAAAAGATGGCAAGTTATACGTCACCTTGGGAGATGATATTTTATACAGCTTTGGTTCTACCAGAGTTTCCACTTCCGGGAAAGATGTAATCAAGAATGTAGCCTCTATTCTTTCCAAATATCCGAATGTGAAGATCATCATCGAATCTCATACGGACAGTCGCCTGTTGAAAGAAGGTGCTGCTTACAAGGATAATTGGGATCTTTCTGTAGCTCGTTCGGCAAATGTCGTTCGTCAGTTGGTCAAGGATGGTGTAAGTCCTGATCAATTATTGGCTGCAGGTCAGGCTCAGTATAGTCCTGTGGTAAAAGGGGATAATTTATCAATTAAAGACTTAGGTCCTAACCGTCGTACTGAATTTATTATTCTGCCAGATGTGAGACCTTTGATCTCAATTTCTGAGAGTATCAGGCCTTAATATTTTAAAGTAGTAAGAATATAAAAGGGCATTCGTCAGAAACGAGTGCCCTTTTTTTGTGGTATTTGCTGAGATATTGAGAGCCTTAAATTCAACGAGAACCATGAATAATCATAGTTCGATTTACTCTGTTGTCGTTCGGTAGATACGATCTCAACCAAAGGTCGGGACTAATCGATAATGCATTCCTGTCCTTTCAGAGCTTGCCCCGCTGCAGCCGGGACACTAGGACAAGACACACTGTCATCGATTAACATTACTTCTGAAATCTGACATTGAAAGTTTGGAGAATGAAAATATGATAGTGACGTGACGAACTTTCTTCTTGATACATAAAATATCTCTAGAAGCATTAGGAGCATACCCAGCAGATTCAACATCTCCACTATCTATACGTAATCCGGCAAAGACCAAACACCAAACTATTTTAAGTACTTCTCAAGCCACCGATCTTGTTCCCAAAGCATGTGCATGATAGCTTCACGGCTTCTGTAATTATGGCTTTCTTTGGGTAGTAAAACCAGTCGAACATCAGCCCCAAGACTTTTCAATGCATCAAAGTACCGCTGACTTTGGATGGTATGGGTACCTGAATTATTATCCATCTGACCGTGAATTAACAGCAATGGGGTCTTCAATTTATCCGCATGCTGGAAGGGAGACATTTTATGATATAAGTCCGGAGCCTCCCAGTAAGTTCGTTGCTCTCCCTGGAATCCAAATGGTGTCAATGTTCGGTTGTAAGCTCCACTGCGCGCGATACCTGCAGCAAATAAGCTTGTCCATGTAAGTAAATTTGCAGTCAT
>CAJDXA010000038.1_pt1 | contig 18184 bp, 12 predicted proteins | sample 7391711 | NCBI WGS metagenome assembly CAJDXA01 (sample SAMEA7055748, study PRJEB34461) | soil metagenome | biome: terrestrial ecosystem; feature: Peninsula; material: soil | place: Antarctica | collected 2016
GTACAGCCAGAAGGTGGTCCGAGTATGAATATGCATTTTAGCAATAATACGTTTTTTGATAGCAATGGTATCTATGTGTATTTTTCTAAAAATGTGACTATTGACAACAATGTTTTTTATGGAGACGAGTACAAGGTAGATCCCCTTGAGTTACAATCCTGCACAGGAGATGTAAGAGTAGTCAATAATAAGATATGGAAAAGTAGCTTTGACGCTGTCAAAATTACATCTTGCGAAGGAACCGCCGAAGTACCTATTCTCATAGCTAATAATTTTATATCAGGTACTGGCACGCTCCTTTACCTTATGTCAAATTCAAATTTACTGTTCGCTCATAATGCGGTCTATTGCGACGATAATGTATCTCAGTTTATCACTAATTTTAGCAATACCGCCACTCGTGTTGTCAATAATATTTTTTATCAAAATAATATTGAGGGGAATATTTATAATACCGCTTTTGAAGATGAAGCGATTTTTGATTTCAATTGTTTGTACAGCAATGGCGCGTATGCTGATGGTGGTTATGTAGATGGTGAATGGATAAATTACGACTTCGAGGAATATAAAAACCAAACAGGACGAGACGAGCATAGTATTTCGGTTCAACCTATTTTCACTCTTCCCGGAGAGGATCTTCACACCAGCAATGAAGCTTTAAATGCTGGAACCCCTTTGACAGAAGTCACACTCGACATTGATGGAGAAACACGAAGTACCGTAAATCCGTCGATCGGAGCCGATGAGATAGATGGTGTGATGATCGTGACTGACTTAACTATCGATACGGTAATTACTTCAGGAAATTTGAATGCGGGCGATGAACTTGCCATTTCGTGGAACGGAGCCAATATAGGGGGTACTCTATTTCAAGCGCCGTGGATCGATCGAATTTACCTTTCGGATGACAATCTTCTTGATGATAGCGATTTAGCTATTTTCGATTTTGAAATCACCGACAATTTAAATGCAGGCGAGACTTATTCTCATCAAAAAATTCTACAGCTTCCACTAAATTTAATAGGTACAAAATATGTGATTGTAAAGGTGGATGCTAATGCAGATTTAGTTGAAGACGGCTCAAATAATATTGCTGTATCTGAACCTATTTATATCACACCTCCCCCTCTTCCAAATCTGGTGGTAACCGATATTACCCTACCGGATAATGTATTCTCAGGCACCCAACTTCAATTTCAGTACACCGTTACCAATCAAGGGGAAGCTCCCGCGAGTGGCAACTGGAAGGACATTATCTGGCAGGAAGACTTTCTGATTTTCCTACAGGATACCAGGGACCATCACCACCAAAACAGAACTCCATGGGGCACCCGAAACAACCCAGTCGGATTGATGCCGGGCGAATCATATATCGGCACATTTACTATCGAGACACCATACGTTTATCAGGGATATATTTATATCCTGATAGAAACGGATGGCCATGACAATATCATTGAAGAATTGGATGCAAATAATAACTTTACGGGTGCCCTGATTGATTCAGTTTTTATCAACCAAAGTCCGCTTGCAGATCTTGTAATTCAAGATATACAAGTACCATCAGAAAGTTTTGCCGGCGAAGAAATCACCATCAGTTATACAGTAAAAAATATTGGTACCGAGACCACTTCGCCTGTTGGGCTACCTCACGATTTCTACTTTGGTTGGACTTGGGGGGCACTCTTCGGAGATTGGCTTGATTATACCTATTTCAGCGATACCACTTTTTCATTTAGCCCCAGTCAATACAAGAGAGTTGCATCACATGATGGAAATTTAAAAGTGGACTCCACCTATGTGGTTCACCAGACTTTCCGGCTTCCGAAATGTAAGCATGGTCCTTATTTTGTTACCGTTTATGCCGACCGTTGGAATCATGTGGCTGAATTGGATGAGGAAAATAATTCAGCAGTTTCAGATACTATTCACATCATTCCACGACCCGGACCGGATCTGATTCCAACTTCATACATTCCGTTAGAAGGATTGGCGAGTAACACCAATTTCACATTAAATTATCATGTTAAGAATCAAGGTGCAGACACAGCTTTCGCAAATTGGAAGGATCGCATTTTTATAAGCGACCATGCTACTTTTCAATATGATATTCACGAGATGATTCTTGATTCAACCCGAAAAGAAAATCTCCTTGTGGGTGAAGGTATGGATTATGAAATGAGCATAAATATTCCGCCCAGCCAGTATGGACAGAAATATATCTATCTCTGGATTGATGCTGCAAACGAAGTCTGTGAGCAGCCTTACGACAATAACAACATTTTGCAAATACCAGTTGATATTGCGCAAAGTCCGTCAGCTGATTTACAAGTGTCTTATTATCCTCCTTCCGGCTCCTATGTCGCCGGCGATCCGATTGATCTCTCAGCAATAACTACTAATATTGGAAGCGTAATACCAAATACTTTCACATGGTCGGATCGAATCTTTTTAAGAAGTGAAGTGAGTACAGCCGACAGCATTTATGCCGAAAAATATATACATACAGGCGGACTAGCTCCCAACACATCGTACTCATTTCCAAATCCCTTTACAATACCGCTTGATATTCAACCTGGTTTTTACAGCATTGGAGTAGTGACTGACTACAACCACGATGTTTGGGAAAATGAATCGGAAGAAAATAATCGCATACACAGCGATCCATTCCAGATTACCATAGACAGCTCTCGTACTCCTGATTTGAAACCGGTTGCACTAGTATCGCAGCCCTGGAATACCGGTGAGAGTTATACCATTGAGATATCCGTGCAAAACTCAGAGGCAGCCGCAGGGATTGACACATGGATAGATCAGCTTATTTTGACCGATACACTTGGGCACAAATTAGCTTCGGCAACGTCTATCTTTTCAGGAAATGTAGGGCACAATGAGAGTTACACAGCAACTTTTCAAATGGACATTCCATTAGGAGCTCCAGAAAACGCAATCTTTATAGCTAGGATCGATACTTCAAACGTTATTTTTGAATATCAGAAGTTGAACAATAAACGACGATTCCCGATATTGATTCATTCAAGCCCTACTCCTGACCTCTCGCCGACAACGCTTGATGTTCCCACACAGATAAATGCTGGTCAGGAAATGATGCTAAGCGTCTTGAGAAATAATTTCGGAACCGTGGCTGTTCAGGATAAAAACTGGATAGACCGGGTTCTTCTTTCACAGGATAATATTCCGGATGCGTCGGATATAAAACTTCGATCTTATAGTTTTCTATCAGAAAGTATGGATGCAGAATCGACCATCGCGTTCAATGATAACATTAAAATTCCGCTCACACTGGTCGGAAATTATTATGTGATCTACTACATGGATGCCAACAACCAGGTGGCTGAGAGTATGGAAGGCAATAACTATATCGTCAGCGATGCTCCCTTGCAAATCAAAACTCCCCTACCGGTTGATTTTAGTTCTACTTTCGTGGATATTTCCATAAATGATGGAAACCCCGAATATATGCGCTACGCAATTAAAAATACGAGCAGCAATGCGGTATTTGTCGGAGGACCCTGAATACGCTCCCACCGATCCTGTAATTGGTGTGGATCAGGTAGCCGACTACGATACGTATGGACACCAAATACACCTGGAACCCGGCGAATCGAGCGAACAATTTGTAAGTTTTATTTACGAACCCGTCGTGGAGGGGGAATATTATATTATCCAAAAAATAGATGCATTCTTGAATGTGTATGAATCTGATGAGGACAACAATATTATTGCTTTCGGTCCTTTTCACGTCGACAATATTCCCGAGATATTCCCTGGCATCACGTACGAAAACCAATTTGGAAGAAATCCTATTTATTCTAACTCTGGCTTCGGAACGGGAGGTGGTGGCGATTGGCAAGATAGCCGACAGGCTTAACCCTTTCTCCGGGCTACGATTCCGGCTTTGATCCAAGTCCGGATAGGCATGACTACAAAATAAATATTCCCGATGAATTTGGAATGATCGCCCACATGTGGGAAAATAAGGAAGTAAACGTAGCATTTGGAATTGGCAATGAAAGTCAGCCGGTATATGAAATGTATGTCGGCGAAGGTTTTGTTCCCGATCCGTTGAACTTCGATTTTCGATTTGATCGACCCATGCAGGCAGATCAAACGGTTCTTGTACCTGTTGCAGACGATCGCATCGACTACATTAAAACGCGTGCTCCTTATATCCCACCGCATTATGATCCAATGATTAATCCGGAGAGTCATTATTTTCTTCGGGCTGAGTTGAAGAAGTTCAGCGTCTTTAGTCTTTCCCCTGAAAAGGTTGGTAATGCACATGCCGTGACGCTGCGTATTACCGGATTTGATTTGGCAGATACCGACGGCCTCGACGTGGCTCTGATTATGGGAACCGATACCGTATATGCTTTTGAAACCTATCCTCAAAATCCGTCTGAGCTGGTGGCCTATATTGATATGCGCGGCCACGATGCAGGCAATTATCAATTGATGGCACGCAAAAGGAGTTCCGGAGTAACTACTATTTGGGAAGAGTCGGTGGAAGTAATCGAGGACGATGGAGCCCTAATTTTTACGGAAGTAAACGCCCCGGCAATTTTACGAACCGGCTCTGACATACCCATTTCGGTAACATACGGAAACGACGGATATTCAAACATTTATGACATGTTGGTTTTCGTGGCCTTTTTTATGGACGATTCAACTTCCACGGGCTTGACTGTAGATTATCTCGGAAGTACCTATCCCGGATATTCCGGAAATGGATTTATTTCAACAGAAGACAATCCCGCTGAGGCGGTTGACATTGCTGTATTTGACGATATGATCATATATATGGCTTATGTACCTATCGTTCACGCCCGTTCCCGCGAATCATTCGTATTCAGGGTAAAATATGAGGGAACAGGTAAAGTTTTGACCACACAATCTACTTTAGGGCTGGTGCAACGATCTCCATATACTTTCACCGGTCGGGTAGAAGATGCCGGATCGAGTAAGTATGCTAATATACTCGGCAGGGCAATAGCTTCTTCGCAAGGTGGACTTGAGGAATTGGCCAAATCGTATTGCAACGACAATGTTTTAGATGCGGAAGGAATGAGTATGCGATTGCTGGGACAAACCCGAAAAGTTGCCGAAATAGCACATGGCGCATCCAGTACTGAGAAAAACCTTAGAGATGGATATCATGCACTCTTCAACGCAAATCCCAATTTAAAAGAACGGTATGACGCCATAAAGGGAGCCATAGACGAAGGTAAAAAGCTTGACCTTACAGCAAACGACGATACTCCCTTTTACTCGGAGTTACACGATGTTTTTAACTGTTTGGAATCAGAAGGTGAAACAGTAGATTTTCACCCTTCGCCTGATCCATGTATTTTTACCGGAGTCTGGACGCAAGGCGGTGTAGAATACAAGGTTAAAGTAAACACAACGACGAGTAACGGTAACTGTCCTCCGCCTAAGAATATCAGACCTAAAGCTAATAAGCTCACGCAATTTCTCAATTCATTAGACCCCAATGAGATAGTTGGACCTAGTGGTTCCGGACCGGCTCGTTTGGTAGATGGTGAAGAATCTTTTACATACACTATCTATTTCGAAAACGTTTCCGATGCGACCTCTCCTGCTGCAAGAGTGCGTATTGATAATCCGCTGGATACCAATCTTCGATTTCAGAGTTTACGTGTGGTATCTTTCGGATTTGCAGATACTTCTTTCCAATTCAACAACTCTCCTTTTGTGCAAAAAACCATCGGCTTGGGAAGCAAATATCAAAACCAGCAACTGCGGATAATTGCTGGAACCAACCCCCAATCGGGAAAAGCTTTCTTTGAGTTTACCACACTTAATCCCGAGACCCAGGGAATTGTGAGCGGAGCCTACGACGGATTTCTTTTGCCTAATGATAGTTCGGGTCGCGGGCAAGGATTCGTGACCTACATGATTGATCCTGTATCAGATTTGGATGCCGGAACCGAAATCAAAAACAAAGCATCTATTATTTTTGATGACAATGAAATTATCGAAACTAATACCTGGAGCAATATTATTTCGGGAGGAGAATTGGCGAGCAGAGTGCTTGAATTGCCGGAATATAGTGCAACAACCTTCCAGCTGGAATGGAAGAATGAAACACCCAAATATGCGCCGGCTGTAAAATCATTCGACATTTACATTCGCGATATAGACGGAAAAGATACTTGGACAAAATGGCTTGGTGGTACAAAATCTTTGAAAAAGGAATTTACCGGCACACCTGGACACACTTACGAATTTTACTCGAGAGCTCAGTCTAATGATGACTTTGAAATCATAGACGGAAAGGCCGATGCACGCACCACCATTTTTGACTTTAAAGGCAAAATAGATGGGGATCAGTTAGTGCTTTTCCCTAATCCCGCAAGCGATCAGGCCCAATTGGCATACCGCAGTTCGGGCAGAGATATTCCTATGAGGGTTCGAATTTCTGATATACAGGGGAAACAGCTTTCTGTGCAGGAATTTAAAACTCCAGGTAGTGGAATTCAGCTTATACAGCTTCCTGTTCAAAAGCTAACAGCTGGAGTATATGTTGTTGAATTGTATGAAAATGATTCACGACGGGGAAGTGCCAAGTTGGTGATTACGGGATATCCGAAGCCTTAATAGTTGGAGTTTTAGATTAAAATTCAGGTGTGATATTTGTTTATTTATATATATAACAAGACCGAATTTCGTAAACGTAGCGAATTTTGTAAGCTTAAGACCTCATGGATATCCATGAGGTCTTTTTGTTTAGCGCACTCCAGTTTTATATGACGAGGATCTGTATGAACAAAGCAACTGGATGAAAATATGCGAATAGAGATGAGCTTGCTAAAGATCAGCATGCAGCTGTTTTGTTCACGAGTCAAGATTCAAAAACTCTTCTTATCTTTACCGTATCATTACGAATCACGTCAAGTGATAGCAACCTGCCCAAACAGGCGAAGGTGCTAAAACAATGAGCCTAATCTTTAGGAAAAATATGTGTACCACTCCTCCTATTTCGCGCTCGCCGGTTCGTAATGTTTTTATAAACTAAAAACAAGAAAACAACTTATTCTAAATCGGATCGCTATGGCCATAAAATTAAAGAGTATTGAGAATCTATTAGTAAAAAGCAAAAACGAATCAAGCGTTGAAAACATAATCATTGAGTATTGTACATTACAGCAAAAGGTACAGAACTCTGAGAATCAATCCTGGTATTTCAAACAAGGATTAGAAGCAAGTAAACAAAAATTGACATCATTAAATAATGATTACGAAGAAATTAGAAAATTGTTTAATGAATCTTCAATAGATTTATTTATTGAAAGAATAAATGAAAACTCTTCAATTACATCTGGCTTCGAAGGAAAATCTATGGGTGCAATACAGTTGATGCATTACTCCTATAAACTTAATGAAATCGAATTCTTCAATGAATTAATACGCTTAAAAAATAAGACGGGATTATTAATGTCTATTGATTATTATTTGGAAAACCCAGAAGAGTTTTTGATGTTTATTGAGTAGGTATAAGCAAACTCAGATTATATGAAGGCTAATAAGAAAGTAAATCTCGCATGTGATAATGAAATTCTCCATGCATTATAATTCCCCCAATAACTAGCGCATTATCATCGTGAGACAATTATTTTCCCAACATTAACAGGGATATCCTTGTCGTATAAAATATAGGTATACAAACCACTACTCCAGTCCTGAACATCAATTGAAAGCGCATCGCTTCCGTATGGAATTACCATCACAATTTGACCAATTGCATTAAAAATATGCAAACGTGCTTGGGAGGAAGTATTTTCAGACTTATAGAATTGAAGTGTGCCGCCAGTAGGTTGCGGGTATACTTGAAGCGGTGGAAGATTGAGTTCGCTTAACCCACCCCCACAATTATAATCGTCATAGGTAACATCATCAATTATCCATCCCGCATTTTGTGCAGCGTTTGGGCCGGCTAGAAACGAGAATTTTACCCATATGGAATCCGGCGGGTAAGACCGAAGTCCTCCTGATATCACAGGCGAAATCCAGCAAATATTCATACAAGTGTGTCGGTACTCATCTATCACTCCGGTAAATCCGTAAAGAGAATCATTTCCATCAAAATGCCAGTTATTATAAAAATCAGATGAATATTCAATTGTACCGTTCCCTTGGGTCACATTCCATCCCCCCATATCTGTTGTGAAATCAGACCAGAAGTTTCCCTGATCGGTCGATACAGCTACTTGTGCAAAGTCGACTCCAGCCTCAGATTCAAGCTTGTGATAGAAACATATTGTGCCGGAATAGTAGACCTCATCGTTTAAAGTATCAGAATTTGAAAATTTTAGAATGAATGAAGAGCGTATATCTGCAGTAAAAGGCTGCACAGTATCGGTCATAATAGCATTAGGCTGAGAGTAGGCACTTCCAAAAAAATCTTTTTGGGGTTCACCTATTTGCCAATCGCCAGTGGTAGAATCAGCAAGCAGCTGAACCACATTGTTGGGATCGTTAAAATTAACTATATCAAACTGCCCATTCTGGGCTAAAAGACCCTGACTTGTAGTTAATTGAAAAATAATTAGAATAAAAGAAGGTAATAGATTTAGTGATTTCATCTCGCTTGGTTTTTGGTTAATTATAAACAGCGTTTCACTCAGAGATGATAAAAATAGCGATTTATTCCAAGTATTTTGGATTTAAATCTGTGAAATTTATTCGCTTATACTTACGTTTTAAAAACTCGCACAAGGCACTATCCTTCGTTTAGTATTCTTTTTTCGATTGATGAATTCCAAGATAATGGCTATTTCGTGTGCACCCCCCGAGTGACCGAATAATCTATTGGTGCTTATCTCATAGCTGTAGCCAAAAGAAAGTCTTTTTGGAGCTTCATAACCTAAAAGAAAAATAATAGATTCATTATTGGCCATTCCTTTTTTGTACGGCTTAACCGGTATTCCGCGATACCACATTCCAAAATTCACATTTCGGTAAGTGTAGTATCCACCCAGGTCTAATTGATTCCATTCGCCTTGCTCCTTGTAATTAAAAGCTACCCGGAGCTTTTTCTCTCCAAGCGAGTTCTCAAAGCTTTCGATAGGAACAACCGTCCCACCGTGAATAGATAGTTTCATCGGTATCACATCCTCTCCGCCCATAAAGGATTGATTGGGTTCATTAATTCTGTGAAGCGAAACGCCAATCCACGATTTTTCATTGTAATAAAGCAGTCCGGCAGAGAAGTCAGCATAAGCCACCATGGGCGTCATCCCGATATTCGATAAACTGGTACTGGATTCTCTTATAATCTGATCGGCAAAAAGTAAATTTCCGCTGTCGAATGCACGTTGCCCGTAGCTTCCCTTTACACCCAATGAAATGTTTGATTTTCGCGTAATGCGAATATGCTGCGCATAATAAACTGAAGCCATGGTATTGCTCAACTTGTACTCGCCGGCAACATCCTTGAGAAAGGAAACCCCAATTCCGGAATTTAAATCCTTCACATAAAAATCGGTACTTGCCGAATACGCATTGTACTCGTATTTAAGACCCGGCCATTGTTTTCGATAATTCAATACAACCCTTGTGGAATGTTTCGTTCCCGAAAAGGCAGGATTTAGATATAAAGGATTACTATACGATTGAGAGAACTGAATGTCCTGTCCATATAGCGTTCCCACACCAAGGAATATCAAAATCAAACAATATGTCTGAATGTTCATTCTCATTATCTGAATAGTGTTACGTCCCCTACTTTCGTGACTTTATTTCCGTCTGCATGCATCATTACAATTTTGTAGACATATACATCTTGCGGACAAGGTTTGTCTCTATAGGTTCCATTCCACCCTTTTTGAAATTCTGTACTTTCAAAAATCAGCTCGCCCCATCTATTGAAAATATTCATTTCATACTCCACAACATATTTTGAAAATGGGTAAAAGACCGTGTTGGAAGTACTTGTGGGATCGTAATTCGGATTATCGCCGGTACCGGTTGGAGTAAACGCATTGGGGATATCAATGTCATAGACCACTTCTATGCTCACTCGTTTTGTAATACTGTCACGGCAACCAAATTCGTTCTCTAAAAATAGTTGAATATTATATTTTCCCGTGTCCGGAAATGTATACGATATTTGAGATTGATCTTCTATGATAGCATTCACAATATGCCAACTTGAAGAAGTAAATCCCGATCCGGTATTGGTAAATACAATATTCGGATCATCAATACCTGTGGACCATCTGGAAGCAGAAAAATCTGCGATAGGTGATTCATATACTTCAATTACCATCGTGTTTTCACTTGATGCTGTACATCCATCCGGGCTGGTTACAAAGAGTCTTACTTCATAAATACCAGGAGATTCAAGCGAAGCATCGACAGGATTTCCAAATTTCCTCGTTCCATTGGAAAATCTCCAATCGTGTGTAAATCCGGAGCCTGTATTAATCGGATCAAATAGCTCAAATTCAAGTGGGCTACATCCGCTTATGAGATCATTGGGTATTTCAACCTGCGGGTTTTCAAAAAGACTTACCAAAACATTTGCCCAAAGGCTATTACCACATGCATCCGAAACGGTAACTGCATAAGTTGTAGTCTCAGTCGGAGAAACTGAATGTGGCCCCGCTCCTGTTCCCAGACCCTCTGACCAAGCATACCCATAAGGCGGATAATTACCCGCATAAGTTCCAAAAATTGAAACTGATTCTCCGGGACATATAGCCGTATCGCCTGAAACCTGCAAAAGCCCCGGATACATATCAATGACCGAAATATCTATTTCCAACGACAATGTCTTACAACCATTCGCATCTTGAGCATAAACCGAGTAGGAATTATCTTCACTCGGACTCACGCTTATTTCTCCCGAATTATCGACGGTGTGATTCCAAATGTAATTAATGGAACCTACTCCACCCGTTGCTTGAGCAACCAGATCTGATTCAGATCCTACACAAATAAGTGTATCGCCCGACAAGGTTATATCCAGCACTTCCGGTTCGGTTATCTCAAAAGAAATATCATCCTCACACCCGTATACATCTGAAATATTAACTTGGTACATTCCAGCTGTCAAACCTTGCCCTATAGCACCATGATCTTGTCCATCAGACCAAGTGAAGCTATATCCCGGAGTTCCTTCCGACACAGAAATTTGAGCAACGCCATCATTCAGGCCGAAACAAGAAATATCTGTAAGCGTTGCTAGTTCTCCAACAGGCAATGACATTATAGTAATTGGAATGTTTTTAGTTACCTCATTGCCACAATCATCTTGAACAGTAACAGTGTATACAGTTGTTTCGTTAGGAGAAATCGAATGGGGTCCTGGACCCGTCGGCAATCCATGACTCCAAGTGTATGTATACGGAGGATAATCTCCATTGTAAGTAGCTGTAACGCTGGTGTCATCTCCTATGCAAATAGAATCAGATGAACTAACATCAAGCGAATCGCTGTACATATTTATGACAGAAACTTCCAGTGTAAAACTCTCGGATTCACAATTATTTGCGTCAATTGCAAATACTGCGTAGGTGGTGTTTTCTTGCGGGTTCACGGTAACGTTCGCATCGTTCGAAGCAGTATGACTCCACTGATAGGTATATAATCCGGTGCCCCCATTAGCGGAAGCAATAAGCTCAGACGGTGAACCAAAACAAATCAATTCATTCGCGGAAGCGGAAATAGAAATAGGTTCCGGCTCAACAATCTCAAACTCCGCTTCAGATTCACACCCATGGGTATCCGTAACCAGCACCGAGTATTCGCCCGGCTCAAGACTTGAAGCTTGAGAGCCGTGGTCTACTCCATCAGACCATGTATAGGTGTATGGCTCGGTGCTTCCGATAATGTTTAGCAAAATATTACCATCATCTTCTCCAAAACACGTTATCGGATTCAACTCATCAGCAGTAATTTGAAAACCGGAATAGAAATCTAAATTAATTTTATAAAGCGTATCGCATGAAACACCACCCGACATAAGAACCTCATAAAGTCCAGGATTTGTCACTTCAGAGCCATCGGGGAGTTCATATGTATTGCCATCACAAATTTCGGCCTCGACCAAAATATTTATGGGATTGCTTACGACAAGATTTACAGTATAAATACTATCACAGCCCGCCAAAGTTTGGAAGTTTGCATAGTAAGTTCCTGTTTGAGAAACTTCAGCACCATCGGGAAGTGTATAAATATCTCCAGGACAAATTTGCGGATCGAGTTCAAAACTATAATTGGGATGAACTACCAGACTGACAGTCACTAGGCTGTCACAACCCTGACCCGTATGAAGTAAAACCGGATATTCTCCCGATTCGGAAACTGTTGTGTTATTTGGAAGCGTATAGGTTTCTCCCACGCATATGTCTGCAGAAATAAGAAGATCATAAGAGACATCGTCTACAGTTACGCATTGCTCAAAAATATTACCGAGCACATCGGTGATTATTACACAAAACTCACCCGCGCAAAGCTGGGTAGCTGTTTGGCTGGTTTGTGCTTTAGAATCGTTCCAGGCGTATGTATAGGGAGGGGTTCCTCCATGCGGTTCAGCTATTGCTGTACCGTTACAAACAATGTTTTGCGGATTTATACAAACTGAATTGCAAGTTGCATAAGTCGGATTTCCAATTCCGGACCAAACTCCTCCATCAGGTATGCGTCGCACGCTCTTTCCCTGAGAATTAGAAGGATCAGTACTTAAAATATAATTCTTTCTATCAGCAGGGAATTCTTCGTAATTCGGCAAACTACCGGTAAATCCACATCCCGACAAATCGGGTGTACACGGGTATTTATCAACATTAGAAGCTGAAGTCCATGAAACGGCATCTTGAGGAATTCCGTTATTATCATAAAATGCAAACCAACCACCTGAATTTGGAAACCACAGTCGAGTTCCGCCACCCACACATACACCATCGCCGGTCACAACCAGCTCAACCACATTCCCTCCGTTTTGTACCAGACGATTTGCAGGAACTGCCGCAGCATTCACTCCTCGAATTAAGGCAAAGCCGGCTGCAGGCACGATTGTTCCGGGCGGAATAACATATCCTCCAGGATAAGCAGCACCGTCATTAGCATTGTTACCCAAATAAAAACAGGAAATATCTACGGATTCGCAGATGTTTGGGTTGTACAGCTCTATCCACTCCCCTTTTTGACTCGCACTACCTCCCCACATCGACCCATCATTGGTAGTCGGCGATAGCATCAATTCATTAATGAGGATGCTCGGACCGTTGTAGTCACAAGGAGCTCCATTACAATTCGTATTATCGGTAGTTTCCATATCAACACCAAGCTGCCCAAAGCTCAGGCGTGGAAGCACCACAAAAACAATTAAAGCGAGAGTTCTGAAAAGGTAAAAGGCATAGCATTCCTTCATGTCTCAGTATTTAATTTCAGAAATGGGTATACGGCACTTCAAGGGCTTGGTTCGGTGTTTTTCTAACATCAAACCCAGTATTCTCGCAGCTTACTATGCCTCAAGGACTTGTTTTGACAATAAATTTTGAGATTATTTATTTACTTGGAATAATACCGGGTGTAGTACTGCATTTCCATGAGAATCGGAAACGGGTATTACGGCAGTAAATAGAGACGCAAGTTGAATCTCTAACCCAATATAAACTCAACCGCCATATCAATATGCAAATCAGTAGTGGAAAGAGTTGGTAAGTCGGTAGGTAAATTCTTTAGTAAAATCGGTAACTCGGTGCAGCCCAGAATGGCTCCGTCTGCCCCGGCTAATTTGAGAATCCGGATTTGATCCTGATAAAAATCAACTGCTTCATTTGAAAATACGCCTTGAGTAAGTTCTTTTGAAACATAATCATTGGATTTTTCAATAGCTTCAGCATCAGGAAGAAGCGTATTGATGTTGTACTTTTCTTTGAGGACATCTGGAATAAACATGCCGGTAATCGTGGGCTTGTTTCCAAATAAGGCGAGATTTTTCAGCCCCAACCTTTGCGCTTCACGACCTATGGCATCGGCAATATGTAGAATTTTTATTCCAATTTTCGGCTGAACGTAATCGTATGCCATGTGAGGCGTATTGGCACATATCAGAATGGCTTCCGCACCGGCCTCCTCAAGGATTTGAGATACTTCAAGATATTTTTCGTTGATTCGATCCCAATCGCGTGAACGCATAACTTCAATATTTATGCTGTACAAAATAAGTTCAGGGTTTGCGGCAGAGCCAATTTTCGCACTTACTTTTTCATTAATTGCGCGATAATACTCAACTGTAGAATGCCAGGAAGTTCCACCAATTAGTCCAAGAGTTTTCATAATAAAATAGTCTTCGTTTTAGTCAGCAAATATTTGGAGCTGAACTAAACCAGGTTTTTAAAATCCGACTTCATCTTCAACGATATACCGATTTCTATCAGGCGAATTGCCGCGCACAAGCTCGGCCAGAAATCCACCGACAAACAATTGTGTTCCGATAATCATTGCCGTTAGTGCTACATAAAACAAAGACATATGCGCAATGTTTTTAGCTGGAATGTTTTGGGTAAGAGCCCAGATCTTATATCCGCCTATCCAGGCAAACACTCCCATTCCGATTAAAACCATTATGGCTCCGTATAAGCCGAATAAATGCATGGGACGTTTTCCATAACGCGATACAAAGCTTACTGTGAGCAGGTCGAGTGGACCATTTATAAATCGGGCTATCCCGTATTTTGTTTCACCGTATTTTCTGGGTCGATGTTCTACAACTTTTTCTGCTATGTTTCCATAGCCTGCCCGTTTGGCTAACACAGGAATATATCTGTGCATGTCGCCATAGAGCTCAATGCTTTTAACCACCCGGGAGCGATATGCCTTTAATCCGCAATTGAAATCGTGGAGGTGAATACCCGACACTTTTCGTGTTGCCCAATTATAGAGTTTAGTGGGAATGGTCTTGGAAATCGGGTCGTATCTTTTCTTTTTCCATCCCGATACTAAATCGTAGCCTTCTTCGCGAATCATGCGCACTAATTCAGGAATCTCATCTGGAGAGTCTTGCAAATCGGCATCCATGGTAATTATAACATCGCCTTTAGCAGCTTCGAAAGCAGCTTGAAGCCCGGCAGCTTTTCCATAATTTCGCGAAAATCGGATAGCCTTTATAAAGGGGAACTCCTCTCTCAACTTCAAAATGGTTTCCCAGCTCTCGTCAGTGCTTCCATCATCGACTAAAATTACTTCAGTCTTTAGATTATGGTCATTCACCACGCGGCTTATCCAGGCTATAAGCTCGGGAAGCGATTCGGCTTCATTGTATAAGGGTATAGCTATTGAGATCAAGTTGGCAAATTTGCAATTAATTATCGATTACCATTTCAGAATCGCTTACAAACAAAGGTCTTTTTTTCATAATAGCGGCCAGAATAAGGCTGTAAATCGCATAAACGACTAAAATTATTCCAAAATTTCTCGCCATTCCCGAAAGGGTATACCCATTGCGTATGTCGGCTTCCATCTTCGTTAAAATCTCAATCATCTGATCTTCGGGCATGGCACTCATAAACTTTGACGAAGATTGTATTTGCTGGTTTACCAATGTTTCCAGATAAGAAGTATCGATAAAATTAACGTAGATATAACTGAACAGTAAATAGATAAAACTACCAATAGCCAGTCCTATGAATGCGGTGTAAAACACTTCTTTAAAGGTAATTACACCACCAGAGGCGCTGCGCTGGCGGCGAACAAATACGATAGGAACACCGATCATTATGGCTAATGAAATAATTCCGATTATGAAGGAGAAAACCATCCCTCCCTGGATAATTGCAGTTAGCAAAAACACCACAATAGAAATGGCTCCCATTGTCAATCCCAGGTTTAAAGCGTAAGATTTTTTCATGTTGATTTTAGATTTGATTTATGCAAATATAAAAATGGATAGCAGTATTTTTATTTAATGTTGCATATCATTGAATGATTTGTATTTTTGCGCCGGGCAAGTCTCATACGACCAGCTCCCGCAGAACTCCCCCAGGCCAGGAATGGAGCAAGGGTATGTGGTTGTAGCGGTGCGATTTTCTCAACTATGGAGAGAAAGATTATTCTCGTAACCGGCGGCTCGTCCGGAATTGGATTAGCAACATGTCGGTATCTTCAGCAAAAAGGTTGCACAGTATATGGAACCAGCCGCAAAGCGCGCAATGGCGAGTTGATGCATGGTATTCCAATGCTGCAGCTTGTTGTAGAAGATTCTGTAAGTATTAATAAGGCCATAGATTGGCTTATAGCCAAAGAAGGTCGAATAGATGTCATAGTAAATAATGCTGGATCAGGCAGTGCAGGCGCAATAGAAGACACGACCACCGAAGAAATTCAAAAACTTTTTAACACAAATGTCTTTGGCCAACTGGAATGTTGCCGGGCGGTAATTCCGCATATGCGCAAGCAAAACAAAGGGCAAATTATTAATATGTCGAGCATAGGCGGCGAGTTTGGTCTCCCCTATCGTGGGGTTTATTCAGCCAGCAAAAGTGCCATCGATCGATTTTCAGAAACCCTGCGCATGGAACTTATGCAATGGAATATTGCAGTAAGTATTGTTCAGCCGGGCGATTACAAAACCAATATTAACAACAATCGGTTTATTGCAAAGCGGAGTTTGGACAAAGATTCTCCTTATTACGAATCGTTTACCAGACAGTATCAAAGCATTTCAGAGGATATCTCAAAAGGACATGACCCAATAGATGTCGCCAAGGTGATTTGGAAAATTGTTAATTCCAGACATCCGCTGATGCGATATCCCTCAGCTACCTTTATACAGCGGCTTTCGCTTACGCTAAAGCGGATTTTACCCACGCACGTTTTTCAGAAACTTCTTATGAAGCGATATCCGGTCGAATAAAGGTTTTTATAAGTGCGTAGATTCATTAGCTTTGCGCAAAATTTAAAAACACAGTTTAATTACCCATTAAAATGGCCGGAACAAGAACTTTTACCATGCTTAAGCCTGATGCGCTTGAAGCAAACAATACTGGAAAAATCATCGATATGATTATCGAAGCAGGTTTTTCTATCAAAGCAATGAAACTTACCCGATTAACAGAAGGTGAAGCAAAAGAATTTTACGAAGTTCATAAAGAGCGTGCGTTCTATGGAGAATTGGTTGAATACATGACTTCAGGTCCGATAATCGCTGCGATATTGGAAAAATCCAATGCCGTTGAAGATTTCAGAAAACTTATTGGAGCTACTGATCCGGCAGATGCCGCAGAAGGAACTATCCGTAAAGCTTACGCTGAGTCAAAAGCAAAAAATGCAGTACATGGTTCAGATAGCGATGACAACGCAGCTGTCGAATGCAACTTCCACTTTTCAGGAAGAGAAATTGTAGGATAAATTATTATTTATATAAGACCTGTCAGGTTTACTTGATTCGCGTCGTGAGATCGCTGCGGTAAGTTTAAAAACCTGACAGGTCTTTTCCAACAAACTCCAGATTAATAAACACCCCAAATCTGGGGATCCCCCCGACCTCAAAGGTCTTAAACACCTTTGGGGTCTTTACCAAGGAAACCACGAAATCCAATAGCTAATCAGAACTTTTAGTTGTTGATTCTTGGATGATCGGAGCACACCACAGATCTTGTTCTATATTGAACTAAGACCCCAAAGGTTAAAAAAAACCTTTGAGGTCAGCATCTACGAAACCAACTCAACAAGCACCCCAATTATAGATAACCCAGACCTGTCAGGTTTTTGAAACCTTTCTCAATATACATTATTCTTACTCGAGTTTAACGAAGTTTAAACTAATGCTTGCCAAGCGCTTAGTAAATAGATACTACGTTATCTGTTCGCATTTCACTCATCATCTATTTCCACTTCCAGTCCGTCATAAGCTATAAAAACATTTGGCGGAAGTTCCTTGCTAACCTCGGCATGGGTTCCCATTAAATGGGAAATATGGGTTAGATAAGTTTTTTTCGCTTTAAGTTCTTGCGATAAGGCAACCGCTTGCTCCAAATTAAAATGCGAAATATGCTTTTTCTTGCGCAGCGCATTTAACACAAGCACATCCAGGTTTTGAAGTTTTTGTTTTTCCTTTTCAGAAATGAAGTTAGCATCGGTTATATAAGCCATATCTTTAATCCGAAATCCCAACACGGGCAATTGATAATGCATC
>CAJDXA010000123.1_pt1 | contig 17968 bp, 6 predicted proteins | sample 7391711 | NCBI WGS metagenome assembly CAJDXA01 (sample SAMEA7055748, study PRJEB34461) | soil metagenome | biome: terrestrial ecosystem; feature: Peninsula; material: soil | place: Antarctica | collected 2016
TGCGATGCTCTTAAAAATTGGATGCGCCCCAGTTCGCCTTTCTCATACATTTCTTTAACAAAGAGAAATTCACGGCTATAAATCACCGTTTCCATCATCATATAGGTTAGTCCGGTTGCACGCACCAGTTCCACAATCTTATGGCATTCCTCCACCGTGGTCGCCATCGGAACGGTACAAGCTACGTGTTTGCCGGCCTGTAAAGCTGCTATTGCCTGTTCTGCATGGTTGGGAATAGGAGTATTGATATGGATTGCATCGATTTCGGGATCTTTAAGTAATTCCTCATAATCGGTATATCTTTTGCTAATACCAAAAGCATCGCCAATCTGGTCCAGTTTAGTTCTATTGCGCTGACAAATGGCCGCCATTTCTGAATTTGGATGTTTTTGATATATTGGTATGAACTCTGCCCCGAACCCGAGGCCAACAATAGCTATCCTTATTTTGTTTTTGGTCATAATATATAATTGATTTGGGAGGCTATGCGGAGGGCCTTAATATTTTTAGATAGGCTATCAGATCCAATACCTCCCCATCCTCCAGATGGTTCAGAAGACCTTCCGGCATCATCGATTTTTCTCCTGTCGTTTTCGCCGATGACGTTCCCGCTATAGGTACGGCCGTCCTGCGTGGTAATCACCACCAGTTTGTAGTCCTCCTGTACGTCCCCGCTGGGATCCAGGATATTGTTCAGCAGATAAGCGGTACTAGTGCGGTTGGAGCCGGTAAGGTCGGGGCCGATCTTCCCGCCTTCCCCGTACATGATATGGCAAGCGGCGCACGTTCGCTGGAAGATCTCCTTTCCTTTGTCCGGGCTTGCCCCGGCGATGGCCCCGTCGGTCAACAACCCCTGGTATTTTTTGTACTCCACCTGTAGCGTCTGCGATATATCGTCTATAGGGCCCCATATCTCCACGAAGCCGTTGCCCAGTACGGCCCTCAATTGCAGGACCGCGTGCGCGGGAATGTCCGATCTCGGTATTGTGCCATCTTTAAGGGCATTTGCCAAAAACTGAGCGTACTTTGGTCTCGAGGCCATAGTAATTACGGCCTCTTCCTTTTCGGTTGCCGTAAGCCCCCCGTATTTTTGGAACAGCGCCTTTCCCAAATCTTGATTGTCGTAGGCCGCTATCGCCTTAATGGCTTCCGAGCGCAGATCCTTGTTCTCCAATAATTTTGGGATGATCTTTTGTAGTTCGGGATTCTGTTTGGCGGCCAGCCCTCGGATCGCACTTTTTTTCTCGGCAAGATTCGATTTCGGATCGTTTATCGTTGCCAACAATTTTTTGGCCACTTCGGCGTTGCCGAAATTTTGGGCAATCTCATCGGCCTTGGACGAAAGCTTTGGGTCGGATTGCAGGCCCTTGTAAACGGTTGTCCAATTAACCGGTTCCTTCAGCTCCGAATTTCCTTCCATTCCCGCCAGCATACCGTCCAAAAGATCGGTTTGTATATTGGATCTTTCACCCAATGCGGCGACCAACTGCTCCATTTTATCGCCATCTACCAACCGTCTTGCTATCTTTTGCACCAGGGACGAGATCTCGCTATGTTTGGCTAGGGTCAAAGCCTTTTCTGGTTGATCTGCAATCAACGGCTCTATCCCGAACCAGAGCGTATATGGGATGTTGGGATCATCGGCATCTTCCCCGTATTGCACAAGGGCCGATGCCATGTCCCACCGGTCACCTTCATCGATGCGCTTCAAAGCTCCGGCCAAGTAACGGCGGACTACGGGAGACTTCTCATTTTTCGCCAGAGCGGTCATCGTCCGTATCGCTTTTGCGGATGGCTGCCCGTCCTCGACCAGGAATTGGGTTGCCCAACCTCGTACGTATTCATGCTTATCGGCTAAAAGACCAACCAGTTTATCAGCGCCAATATTGTTCGTTATCCAAAGGGTCCAGAGCGAAGCTAGGCGAATATCCTCGTTTTTGTCGTTGGCCAATAGGCCGTCCAAGCGGGAAACCGCCGGGGCCTCCAGGGCTTTTTGGGACGCCCGGTATTGCAGTATGGTCCTTGCGCGCCGTGCATGCCAATTGCTTTTGCTCAGTTGCAGTTCCACTAGTCCGATATCTGTCATTTTATTAAGGTCTTCATACCTTCCCTTCCAATTATCGGCCAGGGATTTTTTTGGCGCGATCCTAAAGACCCTGCCTGTATCCTTATTAAGCACATCGGCCCCGCATATATCGGCATCGTGCCAATCCAGCACGTAAAGGTCCCCCGCCGGGCCAATCTCCATGCTGAAACCTACGAATTGGGCATTGTTGGCCATCATAAACTCATCGCCGTGGCTTGCGATAAACCCGGAGCCGTTAGGGGTAAGGATATCGGAAAGTATCCCATGGTCGTGGATGTTCGCCATAAACAACCGTCCCTGTTCTTCGGCGGGGAAGGCATCGGACTGGTAGATCCTTGCCCCGTAAATGCCGCCCTGGATAACATGGAACATATGTGGAATCACGCAGGCGGTGATGAACAGTTCCCCTTTGGAATCATAGTCGATTCCCCAAGGGTTGCTAAAGCCGTGCGCGACAACTTCAAAGCGGTCCTTTACGGGATGGTATCGCCATACCCCGCCATCGATATCGACGCCATCGGCCTCCAACAGATCATCGGGAAATTTATCCCTGTGCTTATACAGACGGCCTTCGCCTTTTTTTGGTCTTCGTATTTTGGAAGGAGTCGCAAATCCCTCAAGGCCGTACAGCCACCCATCGGGCCCCCAGTGGAAACTGTTGATTGTCTCGTGGCGGTCACGGATGCCCCAACCGGTCAACAGTACTTTGATCTCCTTTTCGTCGGCCTTGTCATCATTGTTTTTATCGGGCACGAAGAGCAGGTTTGGAGGCGCGCCGATAAATACCCCACCATGGCCAACGGCAATGGCCGAAGGAAACGGAATACCTTCCATAAATACCTTTTTGGTATCCGCTACCCCATCGTTATCGGTATCTTCCAAGATAAGGATCCGGCTGTCACCGGAATTGGAAAACCCATCTACCCTGGATTCATAGTCCCTGTTCTCGGCGATCCACATCCTGCCCCTATCGTCCCAACAAAAGGCAATAGGCTGTGTGATCATAGGTTCGGAGGCAAAGGCATTTACCTTGTAGCCCTCTTTTACGGTCATGGCCTCGACCGCTTCCTCAGGGTTTAAAAACTTCGCATCCCTACCTTCCTGCCTGGCAACCTCCCAGAGTGCAATGGTAGGGATGCCCCACTTATCCTCTATGTAGGCCCCCAAGAGATCGTCTATTTTTATGGCATCCAGATCACCGGTATATGCCACGATCCGATGTCGGAAGGTCCTTGTCTCACCTTTTTTAATCTGCCAGTCCCCAAATCGTGAGGGGGCGGGGCCCACGCCCATTTGTTCGTCCACCCTCCACGGTTGTGGATAGCCCTTATTATCGGAATGGTCGAAAATCGTAATATGGCCCCATTCGTCCAGACCATCGATCTCCATTCCAACGTCTATCCACATGGCCCTTTGCCCTTCCGCCCGTTCGTTCTTTTGCCGAGCTGCGTTCACCACTTCGCCCTTGATCCCTTTCTTCCAGGGCATTCTAAGAAACAGTCCACCGTAATCGTAACGGTTTATGGAAATGTCCGTCAATGCCTCTCCCTCCCATTCTAGGCTCAACAGATATTTGTCGTCCTTTTGTGTAAATGTCCAGGTCTGCGTTTCCCTTAAGATCGGCGTCTTAGCCCCGTCCAACATATTATATACCGTTCTCCATTTCACTTCCTTTCCCTCGGCAATCAATACATCGGAAGAAACCCGCTGCCAGTGGTCTCCATCTGGATTAGTGAAAAAGTCCCTCCCAATCTTTTTCTGGATATCCGCCGACCTGTCGGGAGTGAAAATCCACTCCCCAAGCTCCCCGGGCTTAGCTTCTATACCGTTTATACGCGAAAAGCCCCAATATAGGCCCGTCTGGTGCTTATGATGTTCCGGGCTGAACTGGGTCAACTCCGCCTCCGTCCCCGGCGCAAGGATGGGGTGGATATAGGGGCGAAAATCAGGTTTCGCATTTTGCGTGACCACGGCTTTTGTCCCGCCGTCGGGAAAGACCTTTATCTTATCATCGGTCCTTTCGATATGGAAACTAGGCTCGTTTAAACTAGTCGAAGCTGTATCCTTACCTTTCTTTTCCTTGCAGGCCATCAAAAAAGTGACTCCGATCAATAATATTAATACTCTTTTCATGATAAAATGAGTTCTTTCACAGGTGGATATTTAAAAACCATCAATTCTCAATTGTTAAGATTATAAATTTTTATAACATTCCTAAGTGTCTAGATTGAGGATCTTTTTAGAGTAGATTTACTCATACAATCCATAAATTTTCGTAGAAATTAGACCTAGATTTTAGATTGTTGTTCACTTATTGTCACTTGTTATTAGATTATAACCATTACTAGCAAAATAATTTCTTAATCTTGACTCAATGAGACTCGTTCTCGTAAGTATTTTATTCTCAGAGAATCTTGTCCAGTTGAATTTCTATTTGGGCTTATTCCTAACTTGACGGCTACCAAAATGAAAGTTTTAGATAAGAAGTTTTCAAATAAAAAAAAATTCTTCAGATATATGCCCAATTGGCTTGCCATCATTTATAATTAATATTTACCTGGATATTAGCCGTACATTGAAAGAAATTGGAGGTAGTATTAGCCGTACATTGAAAGAAATTGGAGGTAGGTTATCTGTATCATTATTAAAAGATATATTAAACCATGTATATGTAATAGTTTTTAGTTCGCCAGTTTCAGCTTTATACTTTATCACAAAGATAATTATTGTTGAATCTTCTAATATTCCATATCTCCCTATATAAATCTACCTTTGGTTTTCGAAAGCTAGTTCGGCCACTTGTTTTCACATCGTGGCCGAATTTCACTTCAACTATTACAACTAACTAACAAGTCTTAATCAATTCAAGAGTATAAAAAACGCTAAAGCTCCTAATTTGTTGGTGCTGGCTCTGCCAACAATGGATTTAAATCTATCTCTGACACGGGCATTGGTAACAAGATGTTACTTTCTTTAAAAGGATTTGAATGAGCAGGGGCTTGATAGCCAAGAAGCTCAACCATATTGCCAGAAATGACGTCTAGGGCCCTATGGGTTCGTTGCATATCGAACCACGTAATTAGATACTCAAAAGACAATTCCCAAATTCGCTCTTTTAAAACGTCATCTACAGAAATAGAAACAGGTTTAGTTTCACTTGGAAAAGCACGACTGCGTACTTCAAAATAGGCATTAATAGCATTGGAATCAGAGGTTGTACCACCATCTACATTTGCTTTAGCTTCTGCACACAATAATAATACATCGGCATATCTAAATATGGGAATGTTAGCGCCTGAAGGAGAACTTGCTGCGGCTTCTTCATCCCAGTATTTATATGTAGTGATTTCTCCAGGAGCGTAAATATAAAAGAAGGCTTTATCTTCGGCTCTTCGATCACCAGGCCTATATGAGTTGAAAAAATCCATAGTTGGTTCCAGGGCGCTATCGAAGATATTCCCATCCGAGGGTATGGCTGGTGGCAATACAGCATTGTGTTGTTCGTTATTAGCAACATTAACCTGTCTTTGGATCATAAAAATATGCTCACCCTTATTTTTGTTATTAGGAGACCGTAAATCTGAATATTCACTAAACAAATTAAATCCACCACTTGAGATTATCTCTAAAGATTTATCATAAGCCTTTTGGTAATACTCCGCTCCCTTTTTTAACGGAAATCCAGCCATTTCAAGATAAACCTTACTCAATAAAGTTTTGACCGCTCCCAAAGAAGCATGCCCGCTGACATCTGTCAACGGAAGACCCATTCCTTCAGCCAACTGAAGATCCTGCACAATTTGATTATAAATAGCCTCTACAGTTGCTTTTGGAATCTCTAAATCCTTTAAGCCCTCTGTTGGTGTTGTTTTTAAAGGAATTTCCCCAAAAAGCTTAACTCCATAATAGTAGTAATAGGCTCTCAAAAAATACATCTGACCCAGATATGCATTTTTAGAAGCTTCATCTATTACCGTTGTCTCCGCTACATTAGCAATAACTGTATTAATATTCTCCATTGGAATATATATAGTTTTAAAGGCTTCTCCTAAATAAGGATTATTAGGATCCATATCATCCAAGTTTACATAGGTTGCTTCAGCTTGACCAGTAAAAAAAGGAGCCACACTTAAACCTGGAAGAGCAGAAAATGATAGAAATTCAGAAATCGGTAAACCTAAAAATACTGAAGTATAAGGTCTCGCAAGGCCGCTATAAGCTCCGTCCACTGCGGTTTGAATTTGATTAGGAGTCTTGAAAAACTGGGAAGTTGTTAAAATGCCAACAGGATCCTCCTCAAGGAAGTCTGTACAAGACATAAAGGTCAGTGCAATTAAGCTAAATATTATAGTTAAGTGTTTCATTTTCGAATAATTTAAAAATTAACATTAAGATTGATAGAGATAGTCCTTGGTTTGGGGTATTGATATATATCTACACCTTGCTCTAATTGAGCGCCCATTGAGGTATATTCCGGATCCATTCCAGAATATCTAGTAAATAATAATGCGTTTTCAGCATTCACACCGATAGTCAACCTGTTAAGATGAAGAGTCCTTAGCCAGTCACTGTTGAAATCATAGGACAATCCTACATTTCTAACGCGAATGAACGAAGCGTCTTCAACCGCATAAGAATCGGCTACCTCACTTGGTGAAGAATGGTCTTGAGGTGTTCTTAATGCAGGGATTATTGTATTTTGGTTATCGGGTGTCCAAGCATCTAATATTACAGTGTAACTGTTTACTCTTGTTGACGCGCCCTGCATCAAGTGTTTTGTAGTATTACCCAAGCTAAGACCATACATACCCTGTAAATCAATTAACAGGGACAATCCTTTAAATGAAAATGTATTGATCATATTAGCTTCCCATTTTGGCATACCATTCCCCAAAACTACTCGGTCATCCAAGTCCTTTGCACCATTATTGTTCGTGTCTTGCCATTTCACATCACCCGGTAACTTACCGTAACTAGCGGCCTCGGCTTGCTCATTAGTGCCCCATATCCCTTCTCTAACAAATCCAAAAAACTCGTTTAATGGTCTTCCTTCCATTATTCTTCCACTCCAGGGATATAAGATATCGCCATTCAAATTAAGCACTTCATTTTTATTTTGAGTAAAATTGATTCCCGTTGACCAACGAAAGTCATCGTTTAAGATGTTGATTGTATTAAGCTGTATTTCAAAACCTTTATTTTGAATATCTCCAATATTAGTCATAACACCGCTGAACCCGGTTGTACTAGGCAACTTCTTGAAGTACAAAAGATCAGTGTTCTTTTTAATATAATAGTCCGCAACGATATTTATCCTACCCTGAAACAATCCCAGATCAATTCCAAAGTCTAACTGTGATGATGTTTCCCAAGAAAGATCAGGATTGGCCATGGATCCCAGGGTAACACCTGTGACGGCTTGGTCGTTAAAGGTAGTCTGAGCGGTTGTTAACCTTGCAAGTGTTTGATAGTCTGCTAATTCTGCGTTTCCAACCTCCCCATAACTTGCCCTTATTTTGAAATTGTTAATCGTTTCATTGGCACTGGAAAAGAATTCCTCATTCGAAATATTCCATCCTATAGAAACCGAAGGAAAATGTCCATATTTATTATTATCCCCGAATCTTGATGAACCATCAATTCGATATGAACCACCTAAAAGATATCGATTATCGAAGCTATAATTCGCTCTTGCGTACACGGAGTTAAATTGATTTCCCAAAGGAGTCGAAGAGGAAGGCCTTGGATTCGAACCAGCTTGTAAGGTATTATATTTGTAGTAATCATCAAAGAAGTTTTGTGCCTCAGAGGTTGTTGAAGTTGAACGTTTATAATACCAGCTTGCACCGGCTGTCACATCAATAAGATGTTTGCCAAAAGTATTGTGATAATTTAAATAGTTTTCGTTATTCCAACTACCAATATTAGAATGCATTCTACTTGCCACCCCTTTTTGGGTTTCAGAAACACCCCTAAGTTGAGTACCCGCATAATAAAAATCATAACCTGCAGAAGTTTGACCTCCAAGGGTAACAACAAAATCTAAGTTCTCGGACAATTTAATGGTATTAACAAAATTAACAAGTGAGTAGGTACCTCCAACAACATCTTCAATTTCATTTAGAAGTCTTACCGGATTTTCTGAATCCTCCGCACCTAAATAATCACCTTGTCGGGAATAGGTGCCATCAGGATATTTAACCGGCAAAAAAGGAAGCATTTCGTACATCTTTCGTAAGGCCGTTGAACTCAAAGGATTTAAATCGACATTATTTCCTTGATTTGCTCCAGTATTTATACTTCCTTGGACATGTAGCCAAGGCTTTACTTTCCAACCTATATTGATGTATGCATTTATTCGTTTTTCATAACTGTTAAGCATAATACCTTGCATATTGCGATAAGAAATATTTGCAAGTACAGTTAAGTCATCTTTTCCTCCGGTAAAGGTGAGCGAATGACTGTGAGAAATCGCCATCCGTGTGGACTCACGTTGCCAGTTTGTATTATATATGGGCGTTCCATCAGGATTAAACAAATCTGCTTTCCTTGGGAAATCAGCTCCCCCAGGCATGTGAGGGGCCGGTCGAGGAGTATTTGGATCATCTCTATAAGGATAATCATATTGTTTCCTAAACATTTCGGCAGCTCCATTGGCATCGAGCAAATCTACTTCGCGTTGCTGAGTCCCAGCGCTTGTCGAACCACTATACATCACTTCGAAGGAACCTGACCTTCCTTTCTTAGTTGTTATCACAATTACACCGTTAGCTCCACGCGCACCATAAATTGCTGCAGAGGATGCATCCTTAAGGATATTTATAGATTCAACAATATTAGGATCTATGGTATTAGGATCTGCACCCACAATACCGTCTACTACATACAATGGACTGGATGAGGTGTTAATAGAACCTGTTCCTCTAATCCGAATCGCTGGAAGTCCGCCTGGTTTTCCTGAATTGGTCATAACATTTACTCCTGCAACTTTACCTGATAGCCCTTGCGCAATGCTTATGCTTGAAGGTCTTTCAAGAAGTTCGTCTCCTTTAACCGTACTAATTGCCGTAGTAATTTTTGATCGATCTAAAGTACCATAACCTACAACAACAACTTCATCGAGTGATTGAAAATCCTCCGCCATCGTTACGTTAATTACTGATTGACCATTTACCGGCATTTCTAAAGTCTTGAAACCGATATAAGAAAACATCAAGACTGCATTTTGCCCAGTAACATTTATAGAATAATTTCCGTCGAAATCAGATACACTGCCTACCAGTGTACCCTTTACCAACACGTTGACCCCAGGAATACTCTCACCGTTCTCAGCAGTGACTTTTCCTGTAATAATAGCTTGATAATTAATATCAGAGGATGCCTTAAAGGGCGTTAAAGAAAAAACATTTTCGCCATAAAGCACCATAAGAATAAGCAAAATACATAATCTAAATTGGTTGCCATTTTTCATGAGTAGTTTAATTTAAAGAAGTTAGTATTTAAGTTCATGTAATTAATTTCACATTTCCATTTTTACAATCAGGTTTAAGTTGGCAGCCATCCAAAACCTTTTAAATAATGCTTTTTTCTGCAAGCATCAACACACGGAATAGGATTTCGGTCACGACAGGTTGGGGAAGCCAGCACATGTCCAGGTCCTTTAAAAAATCTGCGGCAAAAACATGCAACGAAATTCCATTTTCCAGATGGTAGATGTCCTTGCAACTCATATTATAGAGACAATCCTTGCAGCTTTGTCTCCATTTTGGAACGATCGATGAATTTCTATCCGCTACTTTTCTTGAATAGCTATAGAACAACTATAATAATAGAACAACTATAATAAATGAGCATAAAGTATTGCATTCCTAATATCTGCTCCTAAAACTTTAAAGTTTTTCCATATTTGTTTATTAAATTATACATATTATTTAAATTTCATTCCTTAAAATCAAGGAAACCGAGACAATTTACGGGACAGAACAGAATAGGCCTTTTAAAAGTTTTTCCTAATATTGACACTGGGAACGGCTCTTGTCAGACCCGAAATGGCAAAATCGCTTACAATGCTCCAAACGTGACGGTCTACAAATATGAAGAATGGAGCCCAGCCTAATAAGGATTAAAACATTATCCAAACATTAAGTAATAAAGCGGAAAATTTCAAAGAACTCTATCCGGACGTCCATCAAAAACATGGATAAGAACTGTCGCAACACATTCAATTAATGCTACTGCCAAAAAGCATCTTAACCAGTTTTACTTCTGACTGAACCTTACCCAATCCAAACAAATCGTTTTCCAAAAGACGTTCGAGAAAATCCCTAACATCAGACCTATCACTTGCCTAGTAAAGCAAAATTACTAAGGACTCTTAGTCCAAACATATAAAATATATATTCCGATGGCAATATGAAATTTATACAACTCATTTAGATATTTAACCACATGGCTTCAAATGGGTAGCATCTGGAGAAGCACTAAACGATTTGCTATAAAAGTGCTTTAGACTATACATTTTATTCATGACCACGAGACCATAACCACTTGTTATCCAATAGTTTGGAGTTTAAATCTTAAGTGCTCAGCAAATAATATGCGTAAGTACCTATCATACAGGGGTTTTGTCTAGTAGCGGTAAGTCCTATTATACTAGCCGAACATAAAGTTAAGGACATACTTTTTGTTTAAATAAATCCTAATAAATTTCAAAAGTAAAATGAAAAGTTGCTTAAATGAAGCAACTCGATGATTTCATTTCAGGTTGAACCTCGCAAAATCCAAGTAGACAATATTTAAAAAGGTCATTGTGCGAATGACAAGCCACAAACATATTCTTTACATAAAAAAATGAATAAATTTATGATGTACAAACCAAATATATTAAGAATATATTCCAATGGTATTATGAAACTTATTCAACTCCTTTAGATATTTTACCAAGTTCGCCAAAATCATGGAATGTTTATAGAAGTTCAAAAGACTTTTCTTTAAATCGACATTAGTAATTGTGATTGTTCGAGTATTTCCTGTATCCTCAGTGCGAGGAAAAAGTAAATCTCAGAAAACTGTCAGGTGCCGAGTGCGAGACTCTAGGTAGTTCTGGTTTCCATATGATAAATAATGGAATGAGCAAGAAAGACATCGCCACTTCCTTCGGCATCCATGAATACACTGTAACCAACTAGACGAAGAAATACTGTCCTTTCATATTTAATTACACATAAAGTTAGATATAGCAAGTGCAGCATCTAACTGGACTTTTCTTGGGGGAATGGTAAGCTCCATTAGGGTTCTATGGTATTCTCAAAAAGAAATACACCATTTTTATTGGCGATTACAATATCGGGCCGGCCATCCTGATTCATGTCGGCTATTGCAATATTGAGGCCTGCCCCAGAATCGGAATCTATCATATGCTCTTTGAAATACGGTGGTACACCCGGAGTGAACTCTATCCAGAAAAGATAAGGAGTGTCCCCATCCCCCGCATCGTTCCCGTTGTGGGCAAGAAATCTTTTACCTGTTATAAAGTCCGAACGTCCATCTCCGTTTAGATCAGCCATAATGGTGGCATGCGTTTGTGCTGTAGTAGTGCTGATTAAATGGGTCGTAAAATTATGATCTTCTCCTTGTTCATGCCACCATACTCCAAGTTGATGAGCCGATGCGCTTATAACATCAGGCCTGCCATCACCGTTTACATCCATAACTTGCATTTGGGAACAAGGTTCTCCCAAGTTGGCTGGGTGAAATTCCCAATCGCCCGATTTTAAATTGGGAGTCCCCTTGAACCAGCCTTCTATAACAACAACATCCATAATACCGTCCCCATCTATGTCACCATATCCCATTCCATGGGAGAACTGTTCGGTTCCAGCCACATTTTCCTTGGTAAGTGGAAAACGGTTCCATTTCGTGTCGCCCACAATTTTTGGTGCCTGTAGCCATACAATTTGTTTTTTGTCGACGTCAGCACAAAGAATATCCAATCTTCCGTCGCCATCAATATCGACAAAAACCGGGGATTCGTTTGCAATGCCCATGGCATCGGCAAGACTATGCTTGGTCCAGGTCTTCGATTTACCTCTCGGGTTTTCCAGCCAGTACCCTGGCTTGCCAGGAAAATCGATAATTACAACATCGACCCAGCCATCAAGGTTTACGTCAATAGCCAAGGTCCGGGAAGGCACCATTTCGTGACGGGTCCATGATGGCGCTTCAAACCAATAAGGACCAGCAATGATATCCAACCTTCCATCCTTGTTAACATCCCCTGTGGCCACACCTTCAGAAAGAAAATCACGGGTAATCACGGTCTTCTTAAAATTTATCGCTGTTTGGGATTGTCCATTTGCTATCCGTGGCAAGAAGCCCGCCACCATGGCTAGGCCAAAGATCAATTCTCTTACATAATTTATTTGTTCCATTTAATAAGCTTGTTTGGGTTCTTTTATTTGGTTAAAACTGAATCGATTAACTTTTGATTCAACATTGCATCCTCGGAATCATCTTTGCTTAACCTTTGATTTAATGCTTTTAATGATGAATTGGCGGCCGAGTTGTTCAGGTCACCAACCCTTTGAATGGTATAGGTCAAAAATTTTGGTATTCGTGCCTTTTCAGCCATTTCCACCAAACGCTGGGCATCAACACTGGCCAGTGGTTCTGCAGCGTACCACAGCATCAATGGTATATTGTGGTCATCAACATCCTCCGATCTTTGCATCAGGGCGCCCAGTACATCCCATCTTTGCGAGGGTTCCAATCGTAGCATGCCAGAAATTAAATAAAGTCTCACCAAGGCGGAATTATCATTTTTCGCCATATAGACAAAGCGTTCTAATATCGATGGTGAAATGCTTTTATCCTCGGTCATTAGCTGAACCGCCCAGCTTCTAATATATTCATCAGAATTATTCAGCAAGACGGCCATATCATCTTCTGAAAGCCCGTTAGTAACATGAAGCGTCCATAACGCCCTTAATTTCCGAGTCACATCAGGGTTGTCGTTCAAGATTTTTTTTAAGGCTTTGTACACCTGGGAATTACCTCCCCGTTCTTGAAGAATTGTTCGGGCTTGTCTCACGTACCATTCGTTTTCATGCAACTGATAATTGACCAGCTCCGTATCTGAAGCATCGTATAAATTCACTTGCACCCACTTGTCATCTTTATGGGTGATCTTAAATATGCGCCCCAAGGTTTTATCATGTACATCCGGGTTTGGGCTATGACATTGATTTTGGTCATACCAGTCTATTGCAAAGACCGAACCACTAGCATCATATTTAAAGTTCAACCATTGCGACCAGGAATCGTTCATGTCTAAAAAATCCTTTTTATGTGAAGCTACATATCCTGAACCTGACCTCCACAATTGATCATTGTTCAGTTTAGAACCATTAATATTATTCATAAAAATTGTATTGTGATATTCTTCGGGCCAAGTATTTCCGCCTAAATAAATCATTGCGCCCGCATGGGCATGACCACCGCCTGCCGCAGCAGATCTAAAGTTGCCCGCATGGGGTCCCCGGTCACCCAAATAATGTACATGATCGGCAATGGTCTTTATATCATCGTAGGTATAGGGATTAAAATGTTTCCCGGCCTGACGCTGATATCGGGCTCCTTGAATAATATGATACATATGGGGAATTACGCAAACGGTAATAAACGGATGTCCATAATCATTGAAATCTATTCCCCATGGGTTGCTCGTGCCTTCAGAATAGACTTCAAATTCATGTCTTGTTGGATGATATCTCCATACACCAGCATTCAATTTAGTTCGTTGGTCTTCAGTAGCGCCGGGTTTACCTACATTGGAATGTGTAAATATCCCATGCACGCCATACAACCAACCATCAGGACCCCATCGCAGGTTGTTAAGTACCTCGTGCGTATCGTCAAGACCCCAGCCATCAAGTAATATTTTTGGAGGACCAGCTGGCTTATCGTTGGCCTCGTCAATAGGAATAAACAATAGATAGGGAGCAGCGCCTACCCAAACACCTCCCATACCAATTTCAATGCCACTGGCCATGTTCAAACCTTCTATGAAGACTTTTCTTTTGTCCAGAGTACCATCGCCGTTGGTGTCCTCGAATATCAATATTCGGTCCCTGCCCTTGCCTTCTTCTGCAGGAACAGGATAGGTATGCCCTTCTACAACCCATAACCTTCCACGGGCATCTATGGTGAAACTGATAGGTCGAACCACTTCCGGTTCTGCCGCCGCCAGGGTAATTTTGAAATCTTCCGGAAGGCTCATGGCGTTTGCCGCTTCCCTACCTGAGAGCCCCGAGTTCACCACGGGGTCTAAAGGTGGGAGGGCGATAATGTCTTTTTGATAAAGTTCATTGGGGAAAATGGGACGGCTTGGGTAAAATAAGAAATTATCAAAACTGATGTGCGCCCATACATCATCACGAATATAGGGAATGGGAGAAATTCCAGTCTCATTGTCGATGATACGGATAAAGATGTTTTTCTTCAAGTAATCTGTCAAATCCACTACTACTGGTTGCAGTGTTGCACGACCTTGGCCAGTAGATTTAAAAATTACCTCGTTCGTTTCTGCCTCGACGATTTCTACACGTGTATCGACTAATGCTCCGCCCGATACCATGAAAGACGCAAAAGGGTATGCGACCTCAAAAGGTACCGAAGTCAGTGTTCCCTTTAATTTAGAGTTTTTTGTTCCCCCACTACTTAGAAAGAAATCCCCATCAAACCCAATTCGTTCCTCTGTTTCGTGAACTGGGGAAGGTCTATTGAAAAGAGGATTTTTAAACGCATCCCCTTCAGCCTTCCAATCACTTAGGTTCCCCCTTTCAAATCCCACGTTCAAGGGTTTTCCATCTTTCATGGGTACTATTCCGGCAATTACTGGAGCTGAAAGGTCACCCTCCACGATTTTAAACTCACCCACCATTCCCGCAGCGCGATGTCCGGGAACCGTGCAATAATAGGTATCATCGCTCTCTGCCCAAAAAGTAATATTGGTTGTGGTACCCTTTTCATGCAAGGTGCCGCTTTTTATTACTAATTTTTCCAGGGCGATATCATGAGTCATAGTTTCCACATTAGTAATAGTGATTCGAACGCGATCACCTTTATTTGCTTGCAAGATCGGATTTCGAGAGCCATCTTTTGCAAAATAACCCAGCATACTGGCCTCAAGATTGTATTCACGATCGATAATTGTGGAATCCCTTAATTCTATTTCTGCGGTATCTCCTTTCTTGTCCGATTTGCAAGATATGGTAATACAGATTAGCAATGCCATTATAAATAAAATTGAAAGTAAACGATATTTTCTCATAGGGCGTAGTTTGAATATTGGTAGTTATGTCTTCGTGAGTGGGTTTGGTTTATTTCAGTTCTTTTATATAGATCTCTTTAATGGCTACCTTGGCTTTTCCCCCACCATGGATTTGAAAGCCAATAAGCCCTGTTTGTGCAATGGTCGTGTACTTTTCAACGTAATCAACGGTTTTATGGCCATTTACTTTTAATTGAATACGTATATCCTTGGCCTTAATCTCATAATCGTTACAGTCGTCTTTTTTATCCATTTCAGCACTTCTACCGAATCTGGGGCAATCAAGGTTTTTCCCCGCCGGGATTCGTTATAGAGACCAGCCCAAAAACCCTCACCCCAATCTGCTAGGTAACCAATAATTTCGTTGGTAAGATCTATAAGTCGCTTACTCCTGAACTGTAAACCAGAATTTACAAATCCTTCATTCCCGGTCAGTTTTATCTTTAATCTCAAAATAAAATTGTCATAGGAACGATCGGTACATATAAAATCATTATGCGCAACGGTGTGCAGCAAGGATCCTCCGGTAATCGCACCATTTTCGATGCGCCAGATATTAATGGTGTCGCCTTCCCATCCTTTAAAGGTCTCGCCATCGAACAGCATCACTCTTTTTGCCATTGAGGTGCTTTTACAACCAGATAACAAAATTAAAAACAGAAAAGAAAAGAAAAGAAAATATTTCATTTTGTAATGAGTCAATCTCTTATTTATAACTTATTTTTAATATCTCTTTTATATTTGTGATGTCCCTTCTGTTCCCTATCAAAAACCCCTTAGGCCATTTGCCATTTCTTGTTATCCTTTTTTACCGCCGAAAGTGGCCATTTTCATGCACCTTAAGTTTCGTCACAAAATATAGTGATACTGGAACAGGACTTACTATATTTAACCGGACATAAATTAAGGGCATATAGGCCGTTTTAAATTAACTCTGGAATATATATCAAAATAAAATCATACCGAAATTAAGTGTATAGGTCCATTTGATTATTTATACTTCACCTTAATGAATCGCAGGCGATACAAGTTAGGATTAGCATTTAATTCATTTTTAAAATCATATGCCTTGACATTATAACTAATGAGCAGTTCACCAGGAGCGGATAAACATAGGATGCGCTTTGGCATTTTAGGTAATATAATTTGTTCGTTGCATTTCCTTAGCCTCGTACAATTCTATTATGCTACTAAAAGGACCGTAGGGAGTTAACCCTAAGCGCATCCCGCCGTTGTTCCGATTCCTCCTTAGGTAAAAACTAAAGCTTATCTGCCATCGGAAAGGACGGATACACTAAGTTCATTGGAAACTCCTGAGGCAACAACAGCCACCTTTTCCATTTTCTCATTCCATTTTTCGCGATTCCAAAACCGCCATACATTAAAAGTTTCGAAATCTTTCGGCAAAACCCTAGCAACAATCAAACTTTTTTCTTTGCCCTGACTCCGTATACATACACATAACCATCAGGTTTAAATGCACCCGATTCTTTGGTGTTAACAAAAATACCTGCACCAAAACCCTCATCCTCAAATCGAAAAGACGTCTCTATTTGTCACTGCTCGTCAAACGGCGGCCTACTTCCTGAAGGCAATGTGATAAGATTAGTGCCCATCTCTTTAAAGGACCAGTCCTCGTTCTTATCGAGGTTCCTCATACTATAGGCGAATATGTAAGTAGTATTCCTTATCCCAGTACTAAGAAATCCATCCCCTAGCCAGTAATAATCTCCTTTTTTAGCAGAAGCCGTTTCGGGAAAAAATTAAGGTTTTGGTTTTCCGGTATTATCTTTCGCCCACTCGAAACTAATGTTATCTTCTATTGGTTCATTTCCATTAAGAAAAGCTACAGTAATTGAAAAAATCTCAAAGAACTTTATGAGTCGCCCATTAATGAAATATTGGATAAGTACTCTTTCCACACATTCATCGGAGCACAACGTCAAAAAGCATACAACCCATTTAGATACTTTACCGATTTATCTCAAATAAGCAGTATAGGGAGAAGCACTAAACGATTTGTTATCAAAGTACTTTGAGCCACATATTCTATTTCATGAAACACAATCCAAACATATAAAGAATATATCCCAATGACAATATGAAATCTATCCAATCTTTTTAGATATTTTACCACGCAGACCAAAATCATGCAATGTTTTAAGAAGCACTGATCGATTTGTTATTGACTTGAAAAACTAGTATCAACTTTTAAACCAGTAACGTGGCTTTCGGTGCAATGTTCTGGGCGTATAAGAACAGACCCTTGACCCATTGGGAGAAGGTGTTCAACAAACTTGTGGGCAAAACAAGGTTTAAGGTCGAGCGTTCCTTTGGAGGAATTAAAGGATGGTTTTCCGGAGCGACGGCAAGGTAAAGGGGAATCAAAAAAATGCACACCCAAAATATAATGGAGGCCATGTGCTACAATTTGTACCGCAGTCCGGGGATACTTGCGTCCAATTGTAAAAATTAGGTAAAAATGTAGCATAATCCAGATTTTCTGCTATATATTTTAAAGCATTTTCTATATCGTGTGGCTTCGATTTTTC
>CAJDXA010000014.1_pt1 | contig 17860 bp, 11 predicted proteins | sample 7391711 | NCBI WGS metagenome assembly CAJDXA01 (sample SAMEA7055748, study PRJEB34461) | soil metagenome | biome: terrestrial ecosystem; feature: Peninsula; material: soil | place: Antarctica | collected 2016
CCAGAGATTCGATTGAGACTGGCCGGCAAGTTTGTTTGACATCATACTTGTTTCATCGGTTGACAAAACAATTTCATTCTTCCATTCACAAAAATCAGTTATCATTAACAAATGATTGCATAGTGATTTGATTCCGCCCATGTTCTGAAGTGAAAATTTTTGCGGAAATTCATAAAGCATTCCATGCATATCCATTAACCACTTATTATCTGAAACCGAACGTATCCGTGGCCATTCAGTGTACCACCCGTTAGGGCTATCGTATGTGTGTGTTGACTTAGGCAATCTAAATTCCGTCCATTCTCCACGATCCAATAACATCAATATCACCGAACGGTCATCCCAACCAATGCTCCAAGCAGGTGCTTTTTCATCAGGATTTCCAGATAGTCCTCCAGGTCCTGTTACTTCAGTAAATTGTCTTCGTCGTATAATACTCCAATCTTTTCCATCCCATTCAGCTAATACACCTTTTTGTTCTTCATTTTGTGGAAGCGCACCTACTTTAAGTATAGTAGGTTTCAGATTTTTGTTAAACCCTATGTTTTCTCCATTATTTGCAAGGATAAGGCGCTTTTGCGCAATATAAGCTCCTTTTCCATGCCACCCAGGTATAGGTTTTTCAAACAATAGTTTACTTTTCAAAGTATGAACATTCGCTTCATACAATTCTCCTTCCATAGCGAAAAAATAAACCATATTTTCAGGGTCATGAAGATGACGAGTAACTGCTGTTAAACGTCCAGACATTTCTTTGGGTGAGATTACACGAATTTTCTGATGTGTATCAATAAAATAAGGTCCTATAATCAATTGATTGGACTCTTTATGTATCATTCTATCTGCGTGTGTACCACCTACACTTTCGGGATGAATGGTTAAATTCAATTCGGAGTCAATAGAATATAATTTGTCGGTGCTGCCTAACGGGCATGACGGAGAATAGGTCATCAGCCACAATTTTCCGGCCCAAGGTACAATGGCACCGATGCCGCATTCTCCACCTTGAGCCTTACAAATATTTTTGTTTCCTTGGTTAAATACAGTCAAATGTGGATACACGCCACTAATCCTTAACCATTCCTGGCCTTTCATTAATCCGGGCGAAACTAAAGTCTTTGCAAAACCCTGGTGTATTGGTATTAAGGAATATACGGCAGTTCCCTTCCCCAATACTTTAATAAACTCACTTCTTTTCATTTGGTTTTTTTAAATTAAGAATAGAGAAGCATAAGATGAATAATCTTCTATCGTTGCGTAATACATTCAAAAATATAAAACATTATTATTATCACTTTCTCTCTAAACATTTCAAACAAAGGCTCATAAAGATATTTGTATTTACATCTATTCCACAACAACTTCCATTTTTATAGTTATGGGCTCACCATTAAAGCTATCTGAAGAAAGTGTAACAACATATCTGCCTTTCAACTTGTATGCATGGTAAATCTCTTTATTTATTGTAGTTACATTGGATCCATCGTCAAAGTTTATTGAAACAGGGCTTCTGGTATTAATCAATCGGTTCCAAAACCGAACCATTGTATTGGGATGTATATCCCTCATCGGATCGTATGCCGCCCAGCCGTAAGCGATATCTTTTTTGTTAACTGTAGAATCAAAAACCCGAATTTGCACAAAGTCGCGATCTTCCGCCCCTGATATAGTTTTAACAGTTAATTGCTCTGTGTACAAACCAGGATGTTGGTATCGCAATACTACTTTTGGAGAATTTTTTATTTCACCGTTATGTAATTCCCAGGTATAGGATTTTACGATTTCATCTTTCCTTGTTATAGAGCGCGTTGCATCAAGCAACACATCCTTTCCCAATTCAGTGAATTGGTATCCACCCGCCACTGCAATTACTTTATCAGGATACGTTCTTAAATATGCCTCCATAAAATATGGATAGGAAGCTAATTGTGTACTATTATATTGCAATTCTACATGGCAATGAGAATCATTTATCTGCGATTTACGACCACTCCATGTCATTCCAGTTTTGCCTAAAATATCCCCCGAATTTACAATGGTTCCTCTTTTTCGATTATCCTGAATAGTCTCAATATTCATGTGAGCAACTCTAAAAATAACGCCACTTTTATTTTGAATAGAAAGTCCATTCGATTGTCCATCACCATTTGGTAAAGGTGAACCAACGATCTTTCCATCAAATGGAGAAACTACATCTAACCTGTCAGGTATAGCACCATAGTCTTCTCCTCTATGATAATATCTGAGATTATAAGGCACTAAAGAGCTCCACGTATTTTGATAAACTCCGGCTTTCCAGCGATATCCTTTAATTGGAAAGATCATATTTTGTGGGCCCCATGATTCACCAGCAGCACAAACAGATAGCCGAACTTGTCCTTCTATACCCTGAAGAAGTGCATAGTCTGCACTTAGTGCCCATTCCTTCAGTGCTTCTACATAAATTCTTAAACCATTAAATTCTATCGGCATTTGATAGGGGCGATGTAATAACGTTATTCGCTTGCCTGATACTTCGATCACAACTTCAGCCTTTGAATATATTGTGGGAGAGCCTTTTGAAAATAATGGATATGGCTCAAAATAAGGAGTTACTGAAATCAGCTTTATACTCCGGGATAATATCTCTTCTTTATTATTAAACTGCACAGTATGTTTCTGGCCAACATTGAGTTCAAATACCTGCGGATATCCCGGTATATCCATTATTACTTTTCTATCTCCCTGCTGTGCAAATAATTTTAAAGTGATGGTAAATAATAAAATTAACATTAAGAAGAAGAACTTGTATCTTATAGTATCTTTAAATTTTTCCATAATTACTCATAATTTTGAAAATTAGAATTGATATATCGTTTAGTACCTGTAGCGTTAAATTCTAAACGTAGCTTATTTAATTACATCTATAGCTACATCAGCCTGCATTTCATTATGTTTTAGAAGCACCCCTGCAATTCGTATCCTGATATTAGTCAAATAAATGTTCTCTCAAATGAAACGGCACGTTTTCGTTTTGCCATATAGGATTACTATAATCATCGGTAGCTTCCGGCTTTCTTTCCATGATATTCGAAATATCATAAGGTACTTTCTCCCATTGTGACTGATGGGTATGCGGAGTCTGATAAAAAATACCGACATACCTAACTGTTGGCAGACCTTCATGTTTCTTCATATCCAGGTAATATCCTGCCAAGTGCATTATAAAAGAAGGTTGTGCCAGCCGACCCTGCAAGGCAGATAACACCAATAATAAAGTGAAAATAAATTGAAACCTCCCTACCCGGATATGAAAAAAGAAGCTTCTTACCATAATAAATATATCTCCTGATTCATTCTACTTTTATCTCCAAGGGAATTTCTAATTTTTGGGAAAAGGATTTCAAATAATTAAACCATGTCTGCACATCAGGGAAACAGCCACTCTTTTCCCACCCCGCACCCTGATAATAAACGAAAGGCTGGCCTTTTTCATATTCAGTAATGGCCAACAAATGATGCATTGATACTTTCATTGCCACCTGCTTCTTTTTGGGTATAACAGCGCCAAGTCCTACCATACCATTCTTTTTATTTCCTAATACTTCCCATAGCCCCATGACGTGATGAGCTGTATCAATTAGCTTCAAACCATTATTCCCATGCATTGCAATACCAATGGCAACATCCATCCTATTGCCTTGCCATTCATATTCCTCCTCTATTTTATTCAACTGGGAGCCTGCATCCAGGCTAATGACCTTGGTTTCAGTAACAGATTTACCGGCCATTTCAATCGGAGCATAAGTTAACCGGAAAGTGGTACGCAGCGGACCATTATCCAATGTGGCATTTGTAACATAATTTCCAGCCTGCCATAATTTATTATTTAAATAAGGCGCTACCCCTCCGTCTCCCAGGGAAGCACCTACACTATAAGCATCAAGTCCCTGCCCATGGTCGCGATGATAATCTGCCATTTTATACCATTTATTAATGACAAGTGAATCAGTACTCTTTACCCATACATCAATGCCATTGCTGATATCTCCTGTTTTCTGCAAAGCGGGGCCGTACATTCTGAAGGCGATGCGGTTATTTTCCCAGGCATAATCATCCAAGCGTTCGGGCACAAATCGTCCGTAGGTTTTTGCTTCAAATTTTTTAGGTATGCCCTTACTGAGGTTATAAAATTGAGTCGTTGCCGACATGATGGTTACCGGGAAAATGAGTGATTGAGATTTTTTATTCCCATGATAAATAAGCTGATATGGCAATTCCTTTCCCGTAATAGCATCGGTAATTACAAATGGATTTTTATAGAACCATTTAGACCGACCTGAAAATTCCTGTAATGGAATTTCAGCCATTTCATACCTGCGGTCCTCTGCTGTAACATTGCTTACGGTAATCAAAGCTATCTTTGGTATATTTTGCATTGCCATTTTCATCACTTCTGAACCTGCCAGCAAAAAGGCCCCTACTGCATATACCTCTGTATCATCATAGCTTACATTGCCCGGTGCACCTGCAATACGTTGTACATAACCCAGCTTGCCATCAGGATGCAAACAACCGACCAGTGCCTGCCACGCCTTCCATACCACCGGTGCATATTGTTCTGATTTCAGCAATCCATGGTTTATTCCCCATGCTAAGGCATAACAGTAAAAAGTGCTACCACTTGTTTCTTTTGAAGGATAGTCTGCAGGATTCAGCAGGCTGGAATGCCAGGTACCATCAGATTGTTGAAGAGATGCAATTTTACCCACCATATTCTGGTATAATTTTATCCAACGTTTGCGATCATGATAATTTTCGGGCATATTTTCTAATACTCTTACCAAGCCGCCGATCACCCAGCCATTACCTCGCGACCAAAATACTTTTTCCCCATTCTTTTCTTTTTTATCCAAAAAACGACCATCCCGGAAATATAGATTTTCTTCCAAATCATAGAGATAATCTGCTGTTTTCCACCAAAGACTATCAACCAAATCAAGATATTTTTGTTCGCCGGTCACGTGAGCCAGCATAGTCAGGGAGGGTGGGCCCATGAACAACGCATCACACCACGCCCATTCCCGAAGTTGGATTTTATTTTTCCATTCAAGCGATTCAGTATGAGGGCGGGTAATAAGCGTATCTGCCAGTAGTTTCAGATCGGCGATCATCTTTGGATTATGATAAACCTCATACATCCCACAATACATTTGCCCCACGCAATAATTATCTGCAAAATAACGCCCCTTCGTATTTACTATTTGCCAGTCAAACTTATTCCCAATCTTTTTCATGAATGTATAATAATTGCTGTCATTGGCAATATTGGCAAAAGCGAGTAATCCTGTGTAAAGTGCGCCGTTGGTCCAGTCACGTTCAGGATGACTCCATCCTGAATACCTAATGCTATCAAGTTGCCAATCAGTTACTTTTTTCATGACATGAAAAATAGAATCAGGAGTAAACTCGTGAGATAATTTGTTAGCATACACTATCTTCCGGGAAGAACTACAGGATAACATTATCAACATTACACACAAGGCGAATCCCAGGTATAAACCAATTCCCTTCTTTTCTTTAAAATACGTTTCCATCTTTAGTGATTGTTTTATCATTATATATAATATATATCATGTTTTAATATTCAGATTCAATCCTGGCAACTGCACGAATAGCTCCTATTGCCACCGGATTATTTTCGATCCCACTCCGGTTGTATATACACAAATATATAATCCTATGGATCGAAAGCGTATGCCTCAAAGCAGACTCCCAACCTCCTATTGTATCTTTTTCCTTGTACAACCATTCAACCGCACCCCAGTAAGGTGCATCGCTTGATCTAAGCGCTTTCATCGCAGTATGATCTTTTTCAGGATTGTATGCATAATCATAGAAGCTCCATCCGGGACAAGAATATTGATTTACGGCAGCCGTATATAGCATTTCACCCTGACTCCAACCACCACTATGGGTATAATCATTGATTATTTGGCTCACTTATTTTCCGTAATATTCCTTGAACAGGTTAAAGAAATTATAAGGATCTGGTACTTCAATATTTACCTCGGGGCGCTTTTTCTTAAGCAATTCAATGCTGTCAATCACCTGACCGGGATTAGTCCATACAATCCTGAAAAAATGGAACGTTGGTTTACCTTCCGGCTTTGCAGAGATCACATCAGACATTGCATTCGCCGTTTGTTCTATGCTTGAAAAATTACAGGCGTTGTTTTTAAGTTCCATCACCGGCATCCCTTTCCAGACCTGAGGCTTCGGACTATTACCGCCTTGGTGGTGAAAATCCATAACAATAGTTGCAAACCCATCAGGAGAGAATTTAGTAAACGCATCTTTTACTATCGCTGACGGTTCATCTTGATCTAATACCATGGGAGAAAGCGTCATATCAAGTTGCTGATAGAATTTCTTATTGTGGTCAATAAAAAGCTGCATATATTCTTTCTTAATACGATTTGGATTCATATATCCTGCCGCACTTGCATCCGCACCAAAGTAATCGTTCTCCGTTGCCGTGCTATACAAGTATTCAATGATATCCGGATATGTTTCTACCAGGTTCGGGTCAATTCCCCATAACAGCGGAATGGTACCACGCCGTTTATCGCTCCAGTGTTTAGGCATGAATGAATAAAGTGGCGTTGCAGAATCATAATCCGCCATCAGAATACATATATACGTCTTGTTCTCCAGTTTCCATTTATCCTTTGGGCGATGTTGCTTCAATGAGACCAAGGGAGCCTGGCTCTGGAAAGATTGATTAAAACAACCATTCGCCACTGTATTCTGATAACAGTTGTACGGTGTGATCAGATATACTGTCTCCCACTCTGTTGGTACCGGATCATGAGCACTTTTATGACCAGGCATATTACTGTATTTTGTGAACGCAAAGAATCCAGAGACTTCCGTCATCAGCTTACCGGCTGTCTGCTTCAGTTGTTCACTTAGCATGATATGATATGTTTCGAGGTCAGTACCCAGCGGCTGGTTAAGATCATCTTGCGGCTTCTCATCGATCCAGGGTGAAAGATCATATACAAATGAACGATGCTTTACTGCCCAATCACGGGTAACAATGTATCCTACATTTGCCGGCACTATGGATTCGGATCCTATCGGGATTGGCTGGTCCCGACTGTCAACAGGTCTTGTATCTCCTCTCGTAGAAAAAGCATCCTCATAAAGACAGAGCCAATGTCTTGAGCAAAGCCCCTTACTCAGATATTCCCGAATCGCCCACCGGTATGCATCATTTTTTGCACTACCTGTTTCCTTTCCTGTAAACATCCCACGTAAATCCTTCAACACTGGAAGTCCCCATTTGGCAAGATATTTCTTTGCATACTCCGGACTAAATACAATACCATCCTCCACACCTGCAATAGTGGTGGCAACATTGATTGATGCGGGTACAGTAGGATCCCAGATAATGGCGCCTTTCACCTGATCTTTTCCCATGTTAAAAAGCGTATCCAAATCAGGTAGTGGCTTAGGCTGACGTCTATGTAACCACTTACCCTTTGAAGATAAAAGTTTCAGCCAATATTCCGGCCATTTGTCTACAGTTGAAACAATATACACTTTGGGCAATTCACGGTTAATGATTCCCTGAAGGCATGCTACCGTCATCGCTTCATCATAAGCATCTATGGTCTTATGATGTGAAAGAGTGTATATAAACATGTTTTCACGGATACTACTAACATTCCTATCGAATGAACGTGGTCCCATTAATCCGATTGCAGCTCCTGATAACACTGAGCTTTTTATAAATCCCCGCCTGTTAATTAAATTTTTCATATTTACACTTTTTCAGATTTTTTTTTTGCGCCTTATAATTTTTAAAGATTATCATTATTCCATAGTTTATTTAATTTATGTGTGAATTTGATTTTTTTTAGAGTTCACTATCTAACTTTTTGTTCCAATTCCTGAGATCGTCCAATGATATTTCTATATAGTTCAGGTGGAGCGAATATGGCGGACATGAAATTATGTTAATTAAACAAATAGATTTTACGTCTTTTTACTTCTTTGAAAATACTGAACCGCTTTGTTTGTGCTTTTTAAGTTTTTCAATACGCAAAAATCACTGAAAAGAACAACCTGAAAAATGTATATTAGAGCACATCGACAATTTTTAGCTTCTCTTGCATCTGCAATCATACCTTATATTGGCGGGAAAATGCACCTCTGACAACTGCTGTATTTGTCTTATTTTTCATCTCAATATCTTCAAGGTCTATCGAGATGTTGATGTTTTTAATTAATATAATTCGATCTAATTAGTGTAATAAAAATTTATCTCAAATCTTTCACCGCAGTTACATCCATATCGCCGTAATCCAGATTCTCGCCGGCCATCCCCCAGATAAATGTATAATTGGATGCTCCTGCACCCACATGGATTGACCAATTTGGTAAAATTACCGCTTATTCATTTTGCATTCAGATATGGCGTGTTTCCTGTGGTTGCCCCGTGAAATGGCATACCGACTGGCCTTCCGGAATTTCAAAATAAAAACACACCTCCATTCTACGATCCTGCGTGTGTGCAGGCATCGTGTTCCACACACTCCCGGTTCTTAATTCTGTCATGCCCATCTGCAACTGGCAGGTCTCTACCACGCTATTTACAATTAGTTTGTTGATGACATCGTGGTTTGAATTTTCAAAAGAACCAAGTGTAAAGAACTTATTTTAACGAACTTTCTTCTTGATATCTCTTTAGTGTACATCCATTCTAAAATCCATATACAGTTATCTCACCCGTTACCATATAAACCTCATGTCCGCTAATCCCAACAAATTTAAAATATCGTGCTGTAGGATGAGAGGAAATATCATACAATTGACCATCATCAATGAGCCGGTTAAAATTAAATACGCCCATATCCGTCCATGTAACATTATCAACGCTCACCAATAATTGGAATGTATTACATGCCCAAACATCACCTGTCATTCTATATAATTCAAATGTAGTAATTGTATGCTCAGTGCCCATATCAATTGTAACAAAATGTGGATACTTAGAATGCCCTACCCAGGTATGCCATCGTGTTCCGGGGTTTCCGTCAATCACATTTGTTACTACATCAGCAGCACCAGGATGCTGAGAAGAAAAAGCTATCACCTTCCATTCGGTTTTATCAAAAAGAGATTCTTTATTTTCCTGAAAGCTGGTGTAAAAAGTATCTATACTCAAAGAATCGGGAATAAAAAGCGTTCTATACTTGAAGGTAGTACCTGATTTAACATTAGATACTGCAGAAGTTGGATCACTTATCTGGAAACGCTGAATCCTGGTTTCTCCTGAAGTATCGGTATATTGAACTTCGGTTGCAAAAGCGCCATCGGATATATCAGCCGCTCCCCATTCAATAGTCACTTCCCCTTCATTATTTAATATTGCAGAATTCACAGGAGTGTTTAAAAGTGAGGCTTGGTACTCATCTCCATAGGCTCTCGTTAATATCTCTACCGGCACGGAAGAATTTTCTTTTGAATCATAAGTCTTGATAATAAAATCATAAGTTGATAATAAAATCATAAGATTTCGCTGGCAAATGATCTATAATCACACCTATTGTATCTCCCATAGTGGGAATATCCAATTCTACGGGATCCATATAGTTATTCCAATAGATCCGTGCCTTTGTAACAGACGGATCAGATCCCCTGAGCCATACTATTTTTACCCTGTTACGACCCACATAAACCAGGGAAGAACTGGCCTTTTGAGGATATACAAGCCCTCCCGGGACAACGAAATCCTTGTAGGTTCTATCCATTTACGATTGGAATGAAAAATAGTGGAGGAACGAGTAGCATTAAACATCTTTAATCTATTTATTTTCTGTTTATTGTTTGATGAAATGTAATCCCGTGTTTTTGCGAATATTTAACCCCAGTGCTTGTCAGATCTATTTGACTTTGAGGGATGATTGGTCTCAAAGTATCTTTCTCTTGTTTATTAAATCCAGCCTCCTGATTATCTGATTTTACTCTCTCTAACAATTCATTTGCCCTTACTAAATCTCATCTGTTCAGCACATAATTCCCTTCATGGCAGCTAAACGAAAATAGGATAATAAGAATGCAAATAAAAGCAGACCTTATTTCCAACAGAAGTTATTTTCTTAGTTATTATCATATTGGTTTTACTTATTACGTACAAACTCACCGGGTAAATACACCCATTTCGTAAATTATAATATTTTTCGAACCATAACCACTTCCAAACTCTGCTTTGACATATCTAAAGCTTTCAGGTGAAGAGAAATCCAGGTACTGTGTTCCCTTTGCCTTTTCTATAGAAAATAATCCCAACAATTGCCAGGTTGTTCCGTCATCACTAATAAAAATACTGGCATTGCTGGGTGTTTCACCACCACCGTTCGCAAAAAATGAAACACCGTATATATTATTTTGAACAGCCCCCATATCTACTGTAAGCGTATGCGGATAATCGAGTTGTGGACTGATCTGGTTGACCCACATAGACCCGGTATTGTTGTCAATAGCACTGAAAGGTTTACGCGCATCCCCATGCCTTTGGTCATAACTGGATGCGGTAGCACTCCATCCGGTTTTAGGTAATTCTGCACGCGGACCCAGTACCTGAACGGTTTCGTACTTCGTATAAAAAGTATCTATGCTCGTAGAATCTGGTAAAAACAGAGTTTGGTACTTTACGGTACTGCCGCTAGTAAAAGCAAAATCACCAATAAACGTACTGTCAGCATTAGGGCCAATAAATAACTGCCGCGTAGCGCCAGTAGTATCCATATATTCAAGCTCAACACCAATAGAGGTAGCATCGGCCGAATTTCCCCATACCAGTGTGGTTATGTTGTTAATATAGAATGCGTTATCTATTAATCTGGACAATAAGGAATTGGAATAGGACTGCCCGTAAGAACGGCCTACTGCATTCGCCACTACAGACTGATGCCCTTTATCATTATACGTATAAATATCAAAAGCATAGAAACCTTCGGGCAGGTTATCCAACATAACGCGTATTGTATCCGCACTGCTTTTGCCATCCCGCTGGACAGGTATTATCATAGAGTCTGTTTTATTATTCCAGTATATCTTAGCTTTGCTGATGCTGGGATCCCCTATAATGAGCCAGTTAAGCCCTATCCGATTCTTTCCTGAATACACCTGTATTGAATCGGGTGATGCGGGGTAAACCTTTTCTCCGTTTTTCCAAAAATCATGATAGGTATCATTCATCTTGGTGCAGGAAGCTACAAGAAAAGCTAATACGGCAAGTCCTGCAAAGTATCGTCCCTGTTTTAGCCAACCCATGTTATTATTTTTCATCATAAAAGGTTTTTAATTTCAAGATAATTTATTTATTGCGCACTCCCCCAGAAAGTAAGTTCCGCTATATACATATAGGTCAGGCCTCCCCAGTTTTTTAATATTTTAACACGCAAATACCTTACAGGCGAATTGCCTAACGGAAACTCGAAATCTTCTCCATCCACGCCGGCATATTGAAGATCTTCCGCAGTAGGTTTTGCCTCTCCGGAAGGCTTGACAGATTGAAAATGCCCCATCAAAGTCCAGCTATTATCCCAGCTACCATCCGGATTGGGATTATTGCTCCCCCAAATTTCCAGTATTTCTGGGTCGCCCGCATAATACGCTGCATCGGTACCTCCTTCAGTGTACCTGTGGTAAAACTTGAAGCGACTCAATCTGGCTTCAAGCCCTAGGTCAAAGGTAAACCACTGCGGCATACCCGTGTTTGGTTTGGTATGGAAGACAGGACTGCCGAGACCCCAAACATCATCCCATACGTTGATCATTCCTGTGCCACAACAATGCTCGACATAGGTATCAGTAGGCAAATGCACCTCCCGAAATTTTGATTTATCCAATTTTTCCTCATAAAAAGGTTTTATTTCTTCAAAAAGAGTGTCCGAATAATTATTCCAGCGATCGCGGACAAAGATGCCAAACTTTCTGGGTATCGAATCATAGCCACGAACCGAGAAATTTCCTGAATCCAGCTTGGTATAAAATATATCAGCCGTAGAAAGATTACCCAATGAATCCGGAGTGAGTACCGTAATTTTCACATCTCCTTTATCTTTATTTACAAAATTGACATGCACCCCGCCAAATGTAGGGCTCATGGTCAATGAGCGGAATGTGGTTATTACCGGTGGTGTCAATGGCTTTATTTTTACAGATATCGGATCGGATTTTTTACCCCCCCGGGAAACAGTATATAGCTTTATCGGGTATTCATTTGTATCCGGGAAACCCTCTATAGTAAGACTGTTATTATAATAAGAGGATTTTTTCTCCAGATTAGAGCTGTTCGGAAGAGAATATACAGCCAAAACATACAGCATGCTCTCGCTCTTGGGTAGTGTATAGGTAATAGTCGCACCCCCCGGAATATTTTCAACCTGTATATCACTAACAGGTGGGGGAGCCACATCATTTTTACTAACGGGTATTCCTCTTTCATTTTTCTGACAACCCAGCAAGAACAGTAAAATTGCAGCTATAAGAAATTTTTTCATGATCTTTATTTAGTTATTCAGTTATAGGTTATTAGACATTAATCTTATGTTGTATTTAATCTTCAATAATATATTTGAAACGTTAAACTTTTGGTCTTTAACTTTTACGTTTTGATTTTCATCTTTTATCTTTCTATTTTAATCTTCTTCACCTTCACCATCCGGGATTTTGAACTAATTTATCATTTGCCAAAAGCACACTCTCATTCAACGGCCACAAATAATCCTTGGTGGTAAAGGTCTGGTTAAAGATCACACGCTCGCGATAGTATCCTTCAGCGGTAGGTTGGTCCAGATCCCAGCCGGTAATAGGTTGGTTGAGTTCCTGTACGGCCTCTTTCCAGCGGCGCAGGTACCAAAATCTTTTTGCTTCAAACGCCAGTTCTATCAGCTCTTCCTGCTGAATGATCGCTCTCATTCCATCTTTGGTTTTATACTTACCGGGATCTCTTGCATATTGAGACCATGCGTCTTCTACGGAAGGGATGCCCGCCCTTGCTCTTACGGTATCAATGTATTTATATACTTCGGGCCCCGGGCCGCTTACCTCATTCAGCGCTTCTGCATACAATAAGTATAATTGTGCCAGCCGTATTACAGGCCATGGGTAGTTCTTCACCGTGTAACCGGAGACATCGCCAATAATATTTTGAAAATTTACCAGCTTTTTAGGCCAGTAACCTGTAGTAGAATAAGAGGATAAATTAATAGCGGCTGCAGGTTCACCTTGTTTGGAGGAGACAAAAAGCAGGTCACTGCCTTTGTCGTCATAATGTCCCTGTCCATACCAGATACCGCCGTCGAAACCCAGATCAGCATAATAGCGGGGTTCCCGGTCAAAATTGAGTGCGGCAGTCGCATAGCCGACTTTCAGATTATATTTATCGGGATCACCAGGCACTTTTATATTGAATCTTCCGGTATAATCCCAGGTTTTATCTTCTTTAATCGGAAGACCATGGTTGGTATAAAACATTTCAGCGATTTTCAAAGGCGGCGCGATACTTCCACGGGTGCTCGTATTGCTTGATTTTGCCGGATCAAGGCCACGTGGGGTAGCGCTTCCCTGAACGCTACCACTGGTAGCCATACTATTCGTATTTCCCCAGATGATCTCGGGATTCCATTTTTCAGTCACGGCATTGCGGATACTCATTTTTGTTAAAGTAGTATCTGACAGATCATACTGTGAGAGTACAGGATGATAATGATAAAGCTGATAACCTAGCGATTCGCAAAAATCTACTGCTTTTTTACAGGCATCGGCGGCCCGTTGCCATTTGGCAGGGTCGGGGGTTGTATTAAATAAGGAAACACCTTTGGTATTTTTAAATCCCGAGTAATCCTTATTTCCATTATACAGCGGACTGGCCTCGGTTACAAGTACGATGGCTTTCAAAGACAGGTCTATGGCTTTGGTCATCCGGCCCAGTTCGGAGGCTTCATTGACGATACGGTCCGGCAGGTCAGGAGCTGCTTCATCCAACAGTTGTACGATATAACTGAAACAGGAATCCACCGGCGACTGGGGCCTTCTTACTTCTTCGGAATTAGCAGAAACAGGAAGGCTTTTTTTGATCAATACGATGGGTCCATACATGCGCACCAACCAGAAATGATAGTATGCTTTTAATACTTTTACCTCGGCAATCCACCGGTTTTTTTCCGATTGATCCATATCAGGGACTATGTCAATATTTTCAAGAAAGATATTGCATTGGCGAATGCCTTCATACAGGTCTTTACCGCTCTCGGCACCCTGCCAGTAATTGGAATACGGATTTACCACCCGTTGGTTTCCTTTAGCTATTTGCCAGGAGGCGGTGGTATTGGTGGGCACCAGCCAGAGTTCATCACCAGCGAAAAAAGCGGGATTCCCTCCAATAGAACCCTGGGATGGCATATATGAATAACAGGTAAAAAGAAATTTTTCCGCCGTGCTGCGCATCCTGAAAGCATAATCTATGGTAGCCACATTATCCGGCACAATATCCAGGTATTTGTTGCATCCACTGAATACACTGAGCAATGCAATAGCTGATGTTATAATAAATATTTTCTTCATGACTTATCTGATTTAAAAATTCAGTTGAATGCCTACGTTAAATACTTTTTGGATTGGGTAACCTAATCCGTTTCCTCCCATTTCCACATCCCACAACTTGAAATCAGACCATGTTAAGGGGTTAGTCGTATTCAAGTAGATTCTCAAACTTTGCATATACAGCCTTCGGGCTACATCTTGTGGTAGCGAATAGCCGAGTTCCACTTGTTTAAGGCGGAGAAAAGCACCATTACGCATAAACCAGGTACTTCGTTGCGCATTGTTATCGTTGCCTTCATTGGTTGCGCTTAATCGGGGCCATAGGGCCTGTAGATTCTGATTATCTTCTGACCAATGATTGTCTGCATAAGCTTTTAGCAATTGATTTTGCAAAACGCCTCCCGGAGGATTTTCACCTGAGTAGAGGTGACGAACAAAAGGTGCGGTAGCATTGGCATCAATCCAAAATGATTCCCTGCCTAATCCCTGAAAGAATGCAGAAAAGTCGAATCCTCTATACCCGGCAGAGAATCCAAAACCGTAAACAATTTCGGGAGAGGTAGGATAACCAAGCGGTACCTGGTCTAAGGTAGTGATCTGTCCATCGCCATTTACATCGCGATATTTAATGTCACCACCACCATACTCGCCAAAATTTTGAAGGGGAGATTTGGCTGCTTCCGCGTCATCTACAAATAAACGTTCTGCCAGGTAACCCCATCCCTGATTGATAGAATGACCCACATGCGATTTCCAGGGTTCATTTTGATAATCGTATTCTTCGTAGACCAGGAATTTACTGGCAGCATAAGTGAAATTGGCCATGGCCTGCACCCAAAAGTTATTCGTGATGGATTCCTTGTAATCCAATGCCAGGTCTATGCCTTTACCTTCTGCTTTTCCAATATTAGCCTGAGGGAAAGCGGATAATCCCATTTCGGCAGGCGTAGCGACCCGGCTCATTAATATGTTGCTCCGTACCTGCTTATAAATATCTGCTGTTATATCCCATTTACCAAACAGGGTAAGGTCCATACCGATATTGGCTTTGGTTGCCTTTTCCCAGGTAATAGTTTTATTGGAATACCGGGAAACAGAAATACCGGAGCGTGAATAGGAGTTGTCGTAACCAAATACGGATCCATACCTTCCGTCATTCATATTGACATTAGAAAGGTATAGAAACCGGTCTCTGGCGCTTCCGATATCATCGTTACCGGTAAGTCCGTAAGTAGCCCTGAATTTCAAATGAGAGATAGATGATTTTAACGGATCCCAGAATTTCTCATTGGAAACATTCCAGGCCACTCCAAAAGAGGGGAAGAAGCCCCAACGGTGATTTCTATAAAAACGTTCGGATGCATTATAGCCGAAATCAAATTCAGCATAATACCGGTGATCATATGAATAAGTAGCGCGGCCGGCGAAACCCACATTCCGGAACGGCAAGGAAGATTGCAGATCGGAGATATCCCCTGTCAACCTGTTCTGTGCTAAGAAAACAAGTAATCCGTTTATATCATGCTTATCATTAAAAGTGTGGGCATAATTAAGGGTGGATTGCAGGTAAAAACTGGATTGGTTTATCCTGGGGCCCGGGCCATAACTGAGATATTCCGAACCCTGATCCTCATTTAGCAAAATGAGCTTATAAGTATTTTCCTTTCTATCATAAGAAGAGGCCTGATACCAGAAAGGATTGTAACCACGGGATACATCAAAGTATGCATATCTTTTCGTATTTAACAATACATCCAGTTTAAGTCCATCGGTAAGGAAGGGAAAATCCTGCTTTACTTCAAATTGAGCACTCATGGTGGATCGGGAATAATTTTTATATCCTCTTTCAAGTTGTGCATAAGGATTTAAATAATACCCACCGCTGCCATCATCGTAATTACCAAACATAATATGCTTTACAAACATATGGTCATTGTCGGTCGGGTAGTAAGCTGGAAAGCGCACCGGATTTGTTCGCATGATATCCCTGTATATATCTGTACCTCCCTCGAGAGGCCCGGTGTAATCATCAAAGGAGCCACTCAGCCTGATGGCCATTTCTGTTGTTGAAGTGATGTTTACATTTACATTGGAGCGCAGCGTATAACTGGTCAGTTTAATATTGCTGTTAAAATTATTCCGGGGGTCCACTTTTAGTATTCCATTATCCTTGCTCACGGCACCGGCTACATAATAGCGCGCTACTTTCCCCCCCCCGCTAACACTTAAATTAGCCCGCTGATTCATGGTATAATCTTTAATGAGCGCCTTTCTCCAATCTGTAGTGGGATACATGTATTTGTTTAACCCCGCGATCGTGTTGTCTATTTTCTGGTCGGTATAGGGTAAAATGCCCAGCGGGTCACGGGTCAGCACGGCTTCATTTGCCAGTCTCATATAGGTTATAGGATCCGCCAGCTCTACATTCCTCGTAGGCATGGAAAGTGAATTTTCCTCCCGTACAAATATTTTGGATTTCCCCTCTTTGCCTTCTTTGGTCTTAATGAGAACAACCCCGTTAGCAGCCCGGCTTCCGTATAAGGCAGTAGCAGTAGCATCCTTAAGGATAGAGAAGTTTTCAATATTATCCGTCTGCAGGCGTGCCAGATCGGTACTGGTACTTTCAATACCGTCAATTAAAATAAGGGGGTCTTTTTTGTACCCAAAGGTGGTTACACCGCGAATGAAGAAATCTGCATTATCCATACCTGGTTCTCCACTACGCTGATAAGCGATTACTCCTGAAAGCCGGCCTGCAAGTGCTGTCGTCAGGTTACTGGAAGGCACTTTCAACTCCGAAGGATTAATAGAAGTAACGGCGCCAACGACATCCTGTTTTTTCTGTTTTCCAAAGGCCACTACTACCACCTCTCCCAGGTCTTTTGTATCTACTTCAAGTGTTACATTAACCACCTGTATCTACTTCAAGTGTTACATTAACCACCCCATTTCTGTTAACCGGTACTTCTTTTGTTGCATATCCTACATAAGAAAATACTAACGTTCCATTTGCAGGCACATCAATAGAATAATTCCCTTTTGCATCAGTGGAGACACCCGTAGCAGCTCCCTTAACTATGACACTTACTCCCTCAAGAAACTCTCCTTCCGAGTTGATAACGCGTCCTGTCACAATATTTGCAACAGGCACATACTGAAGTTTTTCATATACTGGAATTGAAAGAGCATTAGGATATTGAAAATCTTTTTTCGCTGACATTATCAATATCTGATTATCAACCTGCCGGTAGGTTAAGGA
>CAJDXA010000041.1_pt1 | contig 17774 bp, 12 predicted proteins | sample 7391711 | NCBI WGS metagenome assembly CAJDXA01 (sample SAMEA7055748, study PRJEB34461) | soil metagenome | biome: terrestrial ecosystem; feature: Peninsula; material: soil | place: Antarctica | collected 2016
TCTGTAGTCGTTAGTTAGCATTGGGAATTCATAAGCCTGCCTGGCAGATGCGAAGTGGATTGTGAAGCCCTTAATCAGGTTAGTAGGCGGTAGTTAAAACCTAATCCCTTACACCTAAACCCTAATACCTTGCACCTAACCCCTTTTTACAACTTCTCCTGCATAGCAGTCAAACCTGATCGCACGCTTTTTAATCGATTGATCATAATCTCGATGTTTTTTTCTTTTTCTTCGCGCTTCTTATACGCTGCCCGGGCTCCTTCTATAGTGAATCCTTCCTCTTTGAGCAGGATGTAGATGGTTTTTATGCGGCGGATATCTTTGGTGGTGTAGCGGCGATCTCCTTTACGATTTTTGCCGGGACTTATCTGGGGAAATTCAGTTTCCCAGTACCGCAATAATGAGGTGGAGACGTCAAACATTTCGGCTACCTCCCCAATGGAGTAGTACAATTTGGTGAGTTTTTCAATCTCTACATTCATTGGATGAGCTGATTTGACATGGGAAGTCTTTCTTAATTACACTTGATTTTTAATCCAGTGACTTATTCGATTCTGCTGCTTTTTCTGTTAATTGGTTATATTCTGCAGGAGATAATCCATCCATCACGTATTGAATCGGATTTACAGCTTCATTTTTGTAATGAACTTCATAATGCAAATGGGGGGCAGTGGATGTGCCGGTATCGCCTATAAGACCGATCACTTCACCTTTTGTCACCTTTTGTCCTTCTTTTACCAGAGCCTTAGCCATGTGGGCATAGAGTGTTTCGTAATAATGGCCATGGTCGATCAATACACTGAGTCCGTATCCTGTCGATTTTTCTTCTATCCGCTTAACAACTCCATCACCTGTCGCCTGGATTTTGGTGCCTTCCGCAGCGCTGAAGTCGATTCCTTTATGGAACCTGGGAATTTTATAAATAGGATGCAACCGCATTCCATATCCGGACAGGTAATTGATGCCCCTGGCAAGTTTATTTTCTTGGACTGGTTTGATCGATGGCGTAGAATTTAATACATTTTCCCTTTCTATGGTCATGGTTTCCAGCTTATCCAAAGCCATGGACTGCAAGTTCAATTTCCGGGACAAGGCATCCGCGTTATTGAGCGTACTAACCAGTAAGTCTTTTGTATTGTAGTCGATCAGTTCATCATACTGCCGGTGACCTCCGATTCCGCCATTCCATATGTTATCATCCATAGGTTTTGTGCCGAAAAGAGTTTTGTAAATGTTGGCGTTCCTGGCATGAATGTTTTCCAGCACGGAATGAAGCGTGCCCATGCGTTCATTGACCAGACTAAATTTTATTTTCATCTGTTCCAACTCTTGGCTCATTTGTTGTTCTTTCAAATTCAATTCAGGGACAAAGGTGCCGAGATAGTTGAAGGCCAAATAGCCGGTGAGGGCAGAAATAAATAAAAAAGCGCCTGCTTTTAAAAGTGTTTTGGAAACCGATTTTTTAACTTTGTCATACTGAAGCGTTTCGGGGTTGAATACAAATTGCTCTTTATTCATATTGTCTTTCAAATTTCAAATATAATGGTACTTTTGATTAACGGCTTTAAAGCCGGTTCATTATCGGTTTATCGGCTTAATGTACAAAATTAACAAACAACTTCACTTAAAGAAAAAATTTAACGTTTTATGAATTCTGGTCAGATAAGACAGCTCTTTTTTAAGTTTTTCGAGGATAGGTCGCACAAAGTCGTACCATCCGCGCCTATAGTGAATAAGAGTGATCCCACTTTGTTATTTACAAACGCCGGAATGAATCAATTTAAAGATTATTTTCTGGGTACAAAAAAAATAGAAAATGCACGTATAGCTGATACTCAAAAGTGCCTTCGCGTGTCGGGAAAGCACAATGACCTGGAGGAAGTGGGAGTGGATGGATATCACCATACTATGTTTGAAATGTTGGGCGATTGGTCTTTTGGAGATTATTTCAAGAAGGAAGCTATTGACTGGGCATTTGAACTCCTGACAGAAGTATATGGATTACCGGAAGACCGGTTGTATGCTTCCGTTTTTGGAGGTGATGAGCAGGATGGGTTGTCTAAAGATCAGGAAGCAGAGGATCTATGGAAAAAACATCTGCCGGAGGAGCGGATTCTGGATGGGTCCAAATCAGATAATTTTTGGGAGATGGGGGATACGGGACCTTGTGGTCCGTGCTCCGAGATCCACATCGATCTTCGCGATGAGCAAGCAATCCGCGAAATTCCTGGCAGAGACCTGATAAATCAGGATCATCCTCTTGTCGTGGAATTATGGAACCTTGTTTTTATTCAGTTTAATAGATTGGCAGATGGATCATTGCAATCCCTGGGTAAAAACCATGTCGATACCGGGATGGGATTTGAACGGTTGTGCATGGCTGTTCAAGGGAAGAAATCCAATTATGAAACGGATGTATTTTCAGGATTGCTTCATAAGATAGGTTCTATTACCAGACGGGAATATGGGAATTCTTATGAGCCAGACGCTAAAGTCGATATGGCTTTTCGTGTAGTGGCAGATCACTTACGAGCTGTAGCATTTACTATAGCTGATGGTCAGATCCCCGGAAACTCCGGCGCTGGCTATGTTATACGGAGGATACTGAGAAGAGCGGTTCGTTACTACTATACCTTTCTGGACTGGAAGGAACCTTTGTTGTATCGGCTGATGGGTACTCTTGCGACCCAGTTTGAAGCTGTTTTTCCGGAACTCAAAGCTCAGGAGGAATTTGTTGCGAAGGTAATTCAGGAGGAAGAAAAAAGTTTTCTTCGTACGCTGGCAGATGGGATTCAACGGTTTCATCTTCTGGAAGCCAGGAATAAACAAATCAGTGGAGAGGATGCTTTTTTGCTGTATGATACATACGGTTTTCCAATCGACCTGACAGAGTTGATGGCGCGTGAAGAAGGTCTCGAAGTGGACATACCTGGTTTTGAACAGGAATTGGAAAAGCAGAAAAGCCGATCCCGTCGCGATGCAACCCAGAAGGTGGGTGACTGGACGATCCTGTATGACGAGAATAAAGATCCGGAATTTGTGGGTTATGATCATTTAGAGGTGGAGGATGCACGGATTCTCCGTTACCGGACTATAGTTAAAAAAGATAATGAGATTCACCAACTGGTTCTGGACCGTACACCTTTTTATGCGGAGGGAGGAGGCCAGGTAGGGGATACCGGAATGCTTTTACTGCCAGATGGCGAAAAAATAAAAGTGCTCGATACACTCAGGGAGAATGAATTGATTGTCCACCTGACAGACCGGCTTCCTTCCGAACCAAATCAGACCATGCAGGCAAAGGTGGATGCTGACAGACGACAACGTATCTCACTGAATCATACGGCGACTCACCTGCTTCATGCTGCTTTGCGCAAAGTACTCGGCAGACATGTACAGCAAAAAGGTTCTTTAGTGTCCGAATCTCATCTGCGGTTTGACTTTAGCCATTTCGAAAAGATTAGTGAGGCTGACTTGGCGGAGGTAGAACGTATTGTAAATGAAAAAATCAACGAAAACATTGCCCTGGAGGAAAACCGTTATCTGCCAATGGAAGAAGCGAAGAAGGCAGGGGCTACGATGCTTTTTGGAGAAAAATATGGGGATGTGGTCCGGATGATCACGTTTGATCCTGACTATTCGCGGGAATTATGTGGAGGAATACATGTATCAAGAACCAGTGAGATTCGATTATTTCGCATTACCAGTGAAAGTTCTGTTGCTGCCGGAGTTCGTAGAATTGAAGCGAGAACAGGACAGGGCGCTATTGCTTATATGCAAGCACAAATCGATGAATTGAATTCTATCCGGCAACTTTTCCGTTCTCCCGGAAATCTGAAAACCCAGGTTGAAAAGCTTCAATCTGAGAATGAAAGCTTAAATTCGGTTCTTGAATCATACCAGCAGCAGCAAAGCAAGAACCTGAAAGAGGATCTGATGCGGCTCGCACACCATAATTCTGGTTACACGATGATCGCTGAGCAGGTAACCGGCCTCGATGGGGATCAGCTCAAGAATCTGTTGTATGAATTGGGAGAAAAGATCACTCCAGGTATTGTTGTCTTAGGCAATGACCAGGACGAAAAAGCACAGCTTATGATTTATATCGATAAGTCATTGACAACCAGGTATGGATTGAATGCGGGACAATTGATCCGGTCGGCCTCTCCATTAATTGACGGAGGTGGCGGTGGCCAACCATTCTTTGCTTCTGCGGGAGGAAAGAATCCGGATGGTCTGAAGAAGGCTGTAGATCAGATCCGGACGGAGATAGAAGATGTTATAAAATCGGGTAAATAATGGTGTTTAATTATTTCTATACGATCGTATTTTTAGTTAGCGTTCTATTATTTCTGAACATTGTCAACCGGATTTTCTTTATGCAATTTGTGAAAAGACTACCTTCATCGGCAGCCGGTCTGAAAATTAATGATTTACTGGATCAGGCAACTTTTAAAAAATTAACCCAAAAAATGGATCCTACGGCTCGTAGAAAAGCCACACAGACCCGTTCATGGCTGATACGGATTATTATAACCATGTTCGTGGTTATCTTATTGATCATCATTGTCGGAATACTTTCTTATATAAAATAGGCATGAAAATAGGCGTCATAGGAGTTGGACACTTGGGAAAAATACATCTTCGATGTATAGGGGAAATACCTGCTTATGAGATCGTGGGCATATATGATAAGGACGGTGACCGCGCCAAACAAGTGGCTGCCGAATTTAATGTCTCCGTATTTGAGAACATGGATGAATTGATGGACGTGGTCGAGGCCGTGAGTATAGTTACGCCCACTACCAGTCATTTTGAAGTGGCAGAAAAAGCCATCAACAAGGGTAAGCACGTCTTTATAGAAAAACCTGTGACAGATACCTCTGCCAAAGCCCGCATACTACTTCAACTCGCTGAAGAAATGGGCGTAAAAGTGCAAGTGGGGCATGTGGAACGATTTAATCCGGCTTTATTAGCATTGGAAGGTGAAATTATAAACCCGGCCTTTGTTGAGGTCCACCGCCTGGCAAATTACAACCCTCGAAGTAATGATGTCTCAGTGATCCAAGACCTGATGATTCACGACCTGGATATTCTGTTACATTTCATAAACAGTCCCGTACGAGAGGTAAGAGCCAACGGTCTCAATATTATAAGTCCGACGGAAGATATATGTAGCGCTCGCATTGAATTCATGAATGGAGCCGTAGCGAATGTTACTGCCTCCAGGATTTCGGTCAAAAACATGAGGAAGATGAGACTTTTTCAATCTGATGCTTATATTTCAATAGATTTCCTGGAGAAGAAATCCCAGGTGATTCGTATCGATGATGAAAAAAAGGGGGAGGATGCTATGGAACTGGACCTTGGAGACCGTGAGAAATACATCACCATTAGTAACATTGAAGGGCCTCAAACCAATGCTATCAAGCAGGAATTTGAGTCATTTTATCTTTCGATCCGGGATGACACTACTGAAGTGGTTTCTCTTGGTGATGGATTACGTGCTCTTGAGCTGGCAGAGCAAATCCAGGAAGCTGTCGCCCGGCAAGGGGAAATGAGCCAATTTCTTCACTCTGCAGAAGGGGATATTGCATGAGGAATGCCAGGAGAAATGCATTGGTTGTTTACATAGTTACTGATATTATCATTAGTGCTGTCGTTTGGCTGCTCTTTCGGTATAAGCTTAGTGACCTGTCCTTTGATCATTTCACTTCCGGTTACTTGTCGGATGGGACTGATTTGCTTCGGTTCAGTTTTGTTCCACTATTTTGGTTTATCCTGTTTCTTTTTCTGGATGAATATGATGTGGTGACCTATTACTTTATATTTCAATTTCTGGCTATTGGACTAGCCCGGGTCATTCACCTGACTATCCTCCACGATCAAATTCAGAAAGGCCGTATAAGATTCAATACCGTTTTGATTGGGAGCAACGGACGGGCCTGGGACCTTTATAAGGAGCTGGATGGGCAAAGAGGCCTGGCAGGTTACCATGTAATCGGCTATGTCAATATCAATGGGACTACAAATCCCGGGCTTACCCAGGGTGTAAAACATCTTGGTGGGATTGGAGATATCAATAAGATCATCCGGGAGCACCATGTGGAAGAAGCGCTGGTGGCATTGGAAGACAATGAATACTCCAAACTCCGGACGGTATTGGATGGATTATTTGATTTTACAGGCCAGCTGACCATCCGGATTATTCCCGATCTTTATGATATTCTTCTGGGTAAAGTCAGGATAAACTATGTATTTGGTGCCATCCTAATAGAAGTCGAACGCGAAATTATGCCGCGTTGGCAGCGTGTCCTTAAACGGGTGTTTGATATCTTGGTATCTATAGTTGTGCTTATTCTTTTCTGGTGGCTGTTTTTATATATAGCTATCCGGGTGCGGTTTTCATCGAAAGGACCGATTTTTTATAAACAGGAAAGGATAGGTAAAGGAGGGGATCCGTTTAATATTTATAAATTTCGGTCCATGAAGGTCGATGCTGAGGTCCAGGGCCCACAATTATCTTTTGATGGTGATGAACGATGTACACCCTGGGGAAGAGTCATGAGAAAATGGCGGATTGATGAGTTGCCTCAATTCTGGAATGTTCTGAGAGGTGAGATGTCTTTGGTAGGACCAAGACCGGAACGGGCATATTACATTGAGAAAATCACGGAAGTGGCTCCACACTATAAGCACTTACTCCGTATAAAACCCGGAATTACTTCCTGGGGACAGGTTAAATATGGATACGCTTCTACCGTAGAAGAAATGGTTCAGCGTCTGAAATATGACATTTTATATATTGAAAACCGATCGTTTGCACTCGATCTGAAGATCCTATTCTATACCATGTTGGTATTAGTTAAAGGTTCCGGAAAGTAAATCATATATAATTATATTTTAATATCTTAGCCTTCTAGAAATTGAATACCTAATCCAGAACTGAATATTCCCAGCCTATGCGCCTAAGCCGATCTATTTCTATTTTGATGTTTGTTTTGACAGGAATCACTGCCGGATTTACGCAGTCATCCGAATATACTCGTATTTCTCTCCGGAGCCATGATTTTGATGTGATGAAATCATGGATGGGTGTGGATCATTATCATCAAAAAAATGGGAAGGTAATTATTGAAGTCCCTGCCAGGGAATTGGAAAAATTGGAAGACACAGGTATACCTTATGAGGTTTTGGTAAAAGACCTGACGGAATATTACCAGGAGCAAAACCGAACGTTCGGGCCCCGGTCTGGTGCCATTGCGTGTGCTGAAATAGATCATGCTACACCACGTAATTTCAAATTGGGTTCCATGGGTGGCTATCTCACGCTGGAGGAAATGAAATCAGAACTGGATAAGATGCATCAACTTTATCCGAACTTGATAGCTAAAGCACAACCCATTTCGGACTTCAGGACCTATGAAGGACGCCCTGTTTTGTGGACCGGGATAACGGGTACCGGAGGAAATGAAAATCAGAAGAAAAATGTCCTTTATACGGCACTGCATCACGCCAGGGAGCCTATCAGCATGCAACAACTGGTTTATTTTATGTGGTATATGCTGGAAAATTATGCCACTGATCCTATGGTGAAAAACCTGTTGGATAAGACACAACTGTATTTTATACCTTGTGTGAATCCGGATGGCTATGCCTACAATGTCCAGGTGTCACCCAATGGTGGCGGTATGTGGCGTAAGAATCGACGGCCAATGGGGGAGAATCAATTCGGTATTGACCTCAATCGAAATTATGGTTATGAGTGGGGGCACAACGGAAGTGGTTCGTCTGATGATCCTGCCTCTGATATTTACCGCGGTCAGGCTGCTTTTTCGGAACCGGAGACACAAGCAGTAAGGTGGTTTTGTGAAAATCATGAGATTTTCTCTGCATTGAACTACCACTCCTTTGGTGATTATCTGATTTATCCATGGGGATATACTCCAGACGTTACTGGTCATGATAAACATTTTAAGTCACTGGCCAAAAGCCTTACTTTTGAAAAGCGGATTTTGTATGGAACCTCGCGTGAGACTGTCTTGTATATGACCAACGGGGATGCGGATGATTGGATGTACGGCGAGACCGGTTCCAAGAAACGTATTTTTTCCATGACACCTGAAGTAGGTCCGGCTGAATATGGCTTCTGGCCGCCAAAGAACGAAATAAAAATGCTTTGCTCCCGGGAATTGAATCAAAACATCCGGATGGCCATGGCTCCGCATGGATTTGTGATGATGGTACCCTCGGCTGATCCGATCATTTATTCTACGAGTCTGAAACATCGCTTTTATCTCTATCCTGTAACCATGGAAGATGGCGGTGTGCAAAGTAAGATCAAACCTCTCACCGGAAATATACTGGACGCTCCTGAATCTTTATATTTCTTCGGTTTGGGAAATAATGAAGAATACGAAACAGTTCTCCGGCTTAAACCCGATATGCGAGATGGGGAATTGGTTCAGTTCGTTATGTCACTGGACAATGGTGAGTTGACTGTGTCAGATACTCTTACTTATATTTATTCAAGCAATAAGGAAGAAATTGATGTGCTCCGTCGAAGTACAGATATTGATAATTGGCTTCGTTCCAGCCAGTCTGCGAATAGCTGGGGAAATACCACCTCTGAATATTATACATCGCCGTCCAGTATTACAGATTCTCCGCAAGGCCTGTATGCAACGGATTCCGAAAACTATATTATAAGCTCTGAAAGCTATCGAATCCCCATAGAAGAAGAAGTGTTCCTGACCTTCAAAGCTAAATGGGATATCACATACGGGGAAGATTTTGCTCAATTATCCATCAGTACGGATGGTGTCCGTTTTTCACCGTTATGTGGCCGGTTGACGACTGAGAATTTTAACTATCATGGAGATATTACACCGGTATATACAGGCATCCAGGACGAATGGCTGACTGAAATTATTTCACTGAACAACTATAAGGGCAAGGAGGTATATTTTAAATGGAATATGGTTTCCCAGTCTGCAGAGGCAAAAGATGGAATATTTGTGGATGATATGAAAATCACTTTTTCTCAGACGCTTACTTCATCAAAAAATAATATAGTCAAGTGGCAAAATCATAAGATTTATCCCAATCCGGCACGGGGACATAATCTTTATCTGGAATTATCGGCTGAGGAAAATACAGATCCGGTCATGCGGTATGAAATCCGGAATCAACTGGGTCAACTCATGAATCGGGATTCAGCACACCCCGGCGTCAATCAGATTAAAATAGCAGGATATCCTGCCGGGTTGTATCTTTTGGGTTTGGTTACTTCTTCCGGACAAAGCATTGAAGCGCAGAAATTTATCGTTCTCCCATAATTTGATTGAAGGGTTGAGTACTGAAAGCCCTCATCTACGAATAAAATTCTTTCTCCAAAATGATCAAAACCAAGAGTCGCTCGAGATTGTGGTGTGTTTTCATCCATCATTATCTTAGATTCTGGGCCCATTCAAAACCTTTATAAATAAGGATAAAAAGGTCAAATTAGCTTCTATTATCAGCTTATTTTTCTAAATTGCACTCCAATTTTAAAAGATCAAATAAAATGGATGAATAAAAGTGCTACTCACTTAATTTGTTCAAACTATTGAATTTGCCCGTCCGGCTTTTCTTTCAGAGGTAAGTTGTAATTTATGATTCCTTCTTGTTGGGCTAGATGTTAGAAAAGTGATAGTTGGTGCGATTTATGCATTCATTTTATTTGTAGTAGCGAAACAAGAAAATGTAGAATATGAAAGCTATAACCCTCTCATTAATATTCTGTTTAGCAAGTATTTCTGTTTTCTCCCAAACAAGCTTGAATGGGAAAATAATCGATGCCAGCGATGGCCAACCATTAATCGGCGCAATTATTCTTTTACAACCTGGGGGTGCCGGAACTGTATCAGATGAACATGGATATTTTGAAATCGAATCAAGTAAAAGTACTGATTTTGCCTTAATCAAATATTTGGGATATGAAGAGGTCCGGGTGGAGCTCAGCCGTGGAAGCTCTGATTTAGGGACGATTAGTATGAATCGTGCAAGCACAGCTCTTGATGAAGTTATCGTGAGTGCTTCGCCGAACAATTTCAAAGGAGACTTCAAAGGAAGTAATTTCAGAATCTCTCCAATTGCACTTAAAAACATGAATCCATTGAGTACCGAAGAGATGCTTCGAACCGTGCCCGGAGTCAATATCGTGGGAGATATGGGCTTGTCAAATCGGCCGAATATCAGCATCAGAGGATCATGGGGCAGAAGGTCAAAAAAAGTGCTTTTGATGGAAGATGGTACACCTTCGGCTCCGGCACCTTATATCGCACCTGGTGCTTATTACAATCCTGTTAGCGACCGCATCACTTCAATAGAAGTTTATAAGGGAGCCGATATGCTGAGATTTGGACCCAATAATATGTATGGGGCTATAAATTACATCACTGCTTTGCCTCCTCAGAAACCGGAGCTGCGCGTAAAATTGATTGGTGGTGAGCGGAATTATAGAACAGGGCTGTTGTCGTATGGTGGAACATGGAACAATCTCGGAGCGCTGGTGGAGGGTGTTTACAAGAAATTTGACGGTTTTACGGACAATTCATCTATTGAGGTACTTAATTTGAACGCTAAAATATTTGCTAAGCTATCTGATAACCAATCGTTGTATTTTAAAGTGAGTAGCCAATTTGAGGACAACCAGGCCTCATTGAGTTCACAGACTCCCTTTACTTTTGATACTAATCCGATCCAAAACCCTCTTGATGCCGATCAATTTACGATGAGAAGATATGGAGTTGATATTATTCATAAATGGTTGCCTAAAGAAAATCTGAGTTTTACTTCAAAAATATATGCTTCTGATTTTGAGCGGGATTGGTGGCGCCAGACAACGGCGAAAGTGAAGGCTTCCGAGGTAAGGAATTATGTGGGTGAGGAGATATTCAACGAACGTTACCGGTATTTGTCTGGAGAAACTACCGGAGAGGAGGATTATGTGATCGTGGGAAGGATGAAAAACGGTCACGAGGGTACTTCCGATAGCCGATGGATATATACGGTGGCAGGCATCAAGGAAACGATGAATCTGGAATGGGAGGGATTTGGTGGACAACAGAAATTGGAAGCCGGCTTGAATCTACATCGTGAAACTTTCAAGGACCGCTTTTTAGTTAATAATACTAGTCGTTGGGCAAGACATGGGGAAACCACTGAAGATCTGTGGTATGAACTCTGGTCGGCTAACACATTTGTCCGAAATAATTTCAAATTCGATAAATGGGGATTTACGCCAATTATGCGGTTTGAGCATGTGAATATGTTTCGGCAGGACTTAATAGCCCTGGCGAAGGATCCTGATATTACTGGTACCAAAGGTGGCAGGGAGCCCAATATTTACAATCAGTTTCTGCCTGGCCTGACAGTGGACTACCAGATCAAAAACGGGGAGTTTTACGGAAGTATCTATCAGGGAATGATTGCGCCGTCAAAAGTATTTGGGTTTTTGGTGGAGCAGGATGGCATAGTGACTAACCCATTGGCCGGTCAAAGTATCAATATTGATCCTGAGTTGAGTTGGAATAAAGAAATTGGTTGGCGAGGAAGTTTGTTACAGGATCGCATAGACGGACAAATCACCTGGTTCAACAATACAAGCCGGAATTTTTATGCGGGTGGCAGAAATGAAGTTTTTGAAGAGTTGGGAAAAATAAATGTACAGGGAGTAGAACTGGCATTTGGAGCAGAATTGTTCCGGGTGAACCGACATGAATTCCGCTTATCGGGGAATGTGAATTTCATGGAATCCAAAGTTTTAGAAGGGCGGTTGATTGATAAAGATTTATTCTCTCAAGTGATTCATAGTTCGGCTACCCGACAGGAGTACATTGATAAAGTGAATGCGAACAGAGATGCATTTGATGTATATGTCAGAAACGGTGGAAACGATGATATCCTGTTAACCGACGCAGTTATTGAGCAATCAGATTTTCAGAATATAACCAAGAGCGTCATTCATTTTGGAGAAGAAGCTATCGCAAATGCAGAAGCGCCTTACACCCCACGGTGGAATGCCAACATGAGCTTGAACTACTATTGGAATGATTTTTCAGCTGGTGTAAGCGGGAGTTATGTGGGCGAGCAATTCACTGAATTTCACAATTTCACGCGGGAGTCTGCGGACGGTGCAATCGGCGAATTACCTTCGTTTTTCACCATGGATGCTTTTGTGAATTATCATTTCCGCTTTAATAAGGTAAACAGGCTGACCGTTTTTGTCAATGGGAAAAACATGACCAACCAAATTTATAGATCTTCCCGGTTGAATAGGGCAACTTCAGGTGTTTTTGGCGGAGGATTCCGGCAAATCATCTTTGGAGTGAATATGAAGGTGTAGGGATTGAGACTACTCGGGAAAGCCTTTTGTGAAATCAGCAACCCCGGCGCTTTACGGGCTGTGTGAAAACGATGTCTTTATTCTTTCCCTCACATTGATGCTAGTAATTCTTTAGCTGGGGTTCGGGAGTTTCAGCTGAAGTATTTTATCGCGCCATTCATGGCGCGGTAAGGGGATAATATCCTGTTGGGCTTTAGCCCTTAACACTCCTTCCTCCGGGTTGAAATCCAGGACCAAATCCACACGAACACTTGCATGAAAAACATGAGGATGTATTTAGATACCAGACAAATATTTGTGTTTTCACACACCTCTGAAGCACCTGGGGTACTATTATCTAATGTTTTAACACAGTTTCTTCACCCGGAACTAATCCCCGTAAGGTTTCACCAAGTTTACGCGCCCAATTGATCTTACAATTATCCGTATCAGAATAATTAATCTAGGATAACTAACATTGCGACCTCTTTGAGGTCAAAATGAAATGATAGTACATAGTTGGGGATGAAATCGCGACTTCATGATTTTCCATAGGATGCGTAATAAAATATCTGGCGTTTCAAATACAGCTTAAAGATGGCAAAATCAGAAATTTTGCTGTTACCAGACAATCTCTATGAAACAATAAGAATAATGGCTTGATTACGTCTGCAAAGATTTATCCTACAAAACCAGGTAAATTATCAAAGAATTTAGAGTTTTTTCTGTTCATAATGTAAGATGAACTATGTGATAAAATACCTTGAAAGTTTCCGGGATAGACCCATCCTGGATCTCAAATAATTTAAATTGAATGGTTATAGGGCTATTATAATATTTGAGAAGTTTTTCTCAAATTGGCAAGCGCCTATGAATTGATTGAAAAATAAGAAAACCAATGCTATGAGATTTGTAAACTACAGTAGAGATCGTGAATCACGTTTATTATTTCTTGATGAGGGTCCTATTCCCGTATCCGGTCCGCACGATGTACTGGTAGAAGTTCATGCTTTTGGTGTGAATAGGGCTGATATCCTCCAGCGTAAAGGGCAGTATCCTCCGCCGTCTGGTGCCTCAGAAATTCTTGGACTGGAATGTAGCGGTATTGTCTGCAAAACAGGAGAGGATGTGACGACCTGGAAAGTGGGAGATGAAGTTTGTGGTCTGGTCGATGGTGGTGCTTATGCGGAGTATTGTGTGATGGATTCGGGAATGATTTGGAAAAAATCGAATATCTTGAGTTGGGCAGAAGCTGCCGCTATGCCTGAGACGTTTTTGACTTCCTATCAGGCATTATATCAGTTGATGGATGTTTCCAGGATGAGAAGTATATTGATCCATGCTGCTGCTTCTGGTGTGGGTTCTGCCGCCATTCAATTGTTGCGAAATATACCAATCCGAAAATGGGGAACTGCGTCCGGCAGCAAAAGATCTTTCTGTTTGGAGAATGGGTACGATGCTATCATCAATTACCAGGAAGAATCTTTTTTGGAAAAGATACAGGAGTGGACTAATATCGAAGGAGTTGATGCAATTATTGATTTTGTAGGCGGGGCTTATTTTCAGAATAATCTAAAATCCCTCGCTTTGGATGGCACCCTGGTAATGCTGGGAACTCTCGGTGGCATTGAGGTGCCGGAGGTTAACATCCTGCCCATCATAAGCCGGCGTCTCCGGATAGTAGGAAGTACACTGCGCTCACGCGATAAAATTTATAAACAGAATTTGGTAGCTGATTTCGTCGATCGGTATGGTGAAGAGATCCGGAATGGAACTATAAAACCATCTCTATTTAAAACCTTTAACTGGGATGAAATGAACCAGGCTCATGCCATGATGGAAGAAAATAGAAATGCGGGGAAAATAGTTGTTATGGTGAAGTAAATCGTAGAAGTCTGCTCCGGTATTTTATAATCCGTTCAAAATTAGCTGTGCTGGAATTTTTGATTGTTAATTTCAATGGATCAAAAATATTCTTATTTTAGCCCGCAACTATATTCAATAACAGGCAATTAGAGCTTCGAAAAATAAAGGACAAAAATATCCTTTATAAAATATTATTCTGTATCTTTGACTTGCCTCCAGGTTATAGGGATAATTGAGGAGGGATAACTTAAAAGGAGCAAATTATTAGTTGTTTGCGACGAGAAGATGTTAAGGGCTCAAAGTTTGCAGACAAAAGGTCTGAGCGTATTAACAGAGCTTGAAAATAGAATCGAAATCTTCTAAATTGAAACCCAAAAGTTAAACTTGAAAATTATAAACTGTAAACTATAAATTAAGAATTATGAAACTACTACCGAAAATGATTTATGGAAAGAGCTTGGCAAGCGTGGCCATCTTTCTGTTAGCGACCATGTTTTTTATCTCTTGTGATTCCAAAACCAAGAAAGTGGATACCTCAGAGATCAGAGTAACCGGGAACATACAAGCTGAACTCACCAATCCTCCCTTTGTACCCCAACCTGTCGGAAACCGGGAGGCAAAACGGGTAAAGGTCGAACTCGAGATTATAGAAAAGGAAGGAACGATGGTAAATGGTTCAAAATACCTTTACTGGACTTTCGGTGGCACTGTACCTGGAAGCTTTATTCGTACCAGAGTTGGAGATAAGGTGGAATTTCATCTTCAAAACCATCCCGATAACAAACTCCCTCACAACATTGACCTTCATGCTGTAACGGGACCTGGTGGAGGTGCAGAATCATCTTTTGTTGCTCCCGGGAAAGAAATTGTTTTCTCATTTAAAACATTAAATCCAGGATTGTTTGTCTACCACTGTGCTACAGCACCGGTAGGGATGCACATTGCCAATGGAATGTACGGACTTATTTTAGTAGAACCTGAAGGAGGGTTGGCACCTGTAGATAAAGAGTACTATGTGATGCAAGGCGAGTTTTATACAGAAGGAAGCTACGGAGAACGTGGATTGCAGGGATTTGATATGGGGAAAGCGATCAATGAGCAGCCTGACTACGTCGTGTTCAATGGTCATGTAGGTGCTCTGAACAATGAGAATGCACTTACAGCAAAAGTAGGTGAGACTGTCCGGCTTTTTGTAGGAAATGGCGGACCGGGTCTCGTGTCATCATTTCATGTTATCGGCGAGATATTTGACAAAGTATACGTGGAAGGTGGTACACTGGTGAATGAAAACATTCAGACTACCATGATCCCGGCCGGTGGAGCTGCCATTGTAGAATTTAAGGTGGATGTACCTGGTACCCTGATATTGGTGGATCACTCAATTTTCCGGGCTTTTAATAAAGGTGCTTTGGGAATGTTAACCGTCACAGGTGATGAGAATGATAAAATTTATACGGGTACCCAACAGGAAGGAATCTATTTGCCGGAAGGTGGTGCCATCCAAACCATGCCTGGCAGTCGTGAACCAGCTAAAGATGAAATGGCCCAGAACCTGGATGAGCGATTAGAATTTGGAGGAGAGATTTACAAACGAACCTGTATGGCTTGTCACCAAGCCCAGGGTCAAGGACTTGCCCATGCATTTCCGCCACTTGCTAAATCAGATTATTTGAATGAAGATTTGGGACGGGCCATTGATGTGATATTGAATGGGCTGAGTGGAGAAATTACCGTGAACGGAGAAAAATATAATAGCGTTATGCCGGGACAGAATCTGACGGATGAAGAAGTAGCCAATGTACTTACCTATATCACGCATCAGTGGGGAAATAAAGAAGTAGTAGTTACTCCTGAAATGGTTCAGGAACAAAAAGAAAAGAGTTAAATCATGTATAAAATACGGTTGAAACATATTGTTTTCATTCTTAGTATTTACTTATTTGGTTTGCCGGCGTATAGCCAGAAGGCTGGTATGATAGAGATTAAGGGGGGTGAATATTTACCCCTCTACGGTGATGTGGAGAACGATGTTAAGGTTGTTTCTTTTCAACTGGATCAATATCCTATTACGAATGCGGAATACCTGGATTTTGTAAGGGATCAGGAGAAGTGGCAGAAAGACAAGCCTATAAAGCTCTTTGCAGATGAAGCATACCTTAGTCATTGGGCGGCACCACTGGATTTGGGGCAGGCTCTGCCCAATTCTGCTGTGACAAATATATCCTGGTTCGCTGCAAAAGCATACTGTGCCTGGAAAGGTAAGCGTCTACCTACGCTGGATGAATGGGAATATGCCGCGATGGCTGGCGAACAGGAAAAAGATGCTCGTGGCTCAGAGGATTATAATCAATATATTCTTTCGTGGTACGAAACCTCTCGTACTTTTCTCAAGCCCGTCGGAAGCGGTATGAAAAATATGTATGGCATTTATGATCTACATGGATTGGTTTGGGAGTGGACTTATGACTTTAGCTCCGTATTATTATCCAGTGAATCACGGAATGGTGGTAACTCTGATAATAATCTATTTTGTGGAGCCAGTGCGATCGGCGCCACTGATCTGATGAACTATGCTGCGTTTATGAGGTATGCATTTCGTTCCAGTATGAAGGCCAGATATACATCCCGAAATCTTGGATTTCGATGTGCAAAAAATTTAAAGGAAAATCATCAATGAAAAATCTGATATTCTCATCTTTCGCCCTATTCCTATTCTTAACAGGTTGTCAGAATGATCAGTCCTCTGCGGCGGATACCCAATCAGAGCCTGAAATGACAGAAAAGGCTCTTCCTGAAATGTCTATTTATCATTTGCCGGGAGTATGGACTGATCAGGATAATCATGATTTTGAACTTAAGGAATTAAAAGGGAAGGTGCTGGTCATGGTTATGATATATACCTCCTGCAAGGCCGCCTGTCCGCGTTTGATCGCTGATATGCGCAGGATTGAGGAAGAAGTTCCGGAGAAATACGGTGATGAAGTCCAGTATATTATGGTAAGCATCGATCCGGAAACGGATACACCGGAGCGAATGAAAAGCTTTGCAGCGGAGAATCTAATGACAGATAATCGCTGGTTGTTTATACGGTCAACTATGGAACATACACGTGAATTTGCCTCTGTTCTGGCTGTGAATTATAAAAGAATCTCACCGATAGATTTTTCCCATTCCAACATCATCAGTGTATTTGATCGTCAGGGTGAAATGATTTATCAGCAGGAAGGGCTCGATGTCAAACATGAAAAAACCATTCAGGCCATCATTGGTTTGGCTTCAATGTAAGAGTTGATGGTTGGTTAAAAATTGAAAATTTTCATGGCTCAAGCTTAAAGAAGTTTTTACGTTTATCTGCTTATGGTATCGTTAATTCAACGAATAAGCCCTATCAATGAATAAACCCCATAAACTTCATCAACTGCCTTCATAAACCCTATCAACTCTATAAACTACTTTCATAAACCCTATCAACCTTACCAACTACTTTCATAAACCCTATCAACTCTATAAACTACTTTCATAAACCCTATCAACCTTACCA
>CAJDXA010000028.1_pt1 | contig 17568 bp, 13 predicted proteins | sample 7391711 | NCBI WGS metagenome assembly CAJDXA01 (sample SAMEA7055748, study PRJEB34461) | soil metagenome | biome: terrestrial ecosystem; feature: Peninsula; material: soil | place: Antarctica | collected 2016
ACAGGGTGATTTACTGATCAACAATACCATCGGATTTCTCGGAATGAAACAACATACCATGGTAGATGATGGAACGGGATACCATAGCGAACACCGTCAGGATTTGGTCTGGAGTGATGTTGACAAAAATTTCAGGCCGGTCGACATGGAATTTGCCCCGGACGGTTCTCTTTACTTTCTCGATTGGCATAATGTTCTCATAGGCCATATGCAACACAATGCCCGGGACCCCCTTCGCGATCATGTTCATGGGCGGATATACCGAATTACTTATCCGGGCCGGCCATTGGTCAAACCTGCCGAAATCGATGGAGCATCCATTCCCGTTTTACTTGACAATCTGAAATTGCCCGAAGACCGCAGCCGATACAGGACCCGCAGAGAGTTACGAGGACGTGATGCGGGCGAAGTTTTACCCGCCTTGAAAAACTGGGTCAACAACCTTGATAAAAGCAATCCCAAATATGAACATCAGCTACTCGAAGCCCTGTGGGTTACGTGGGGATTGGATCGTGTGGACCAGGAATTGCTCAGAAGATTACTCGAAGCAGATGATTATCATGTCCGCACAGCAGCAGTACGCGTTCTGAGGTATACCGGCCATCAGGTGAAAAATCAGGCAGAATTAATGATGCAGGCAGTACAGGATGACAATGGCCGTGTGCGACTGGAAGCTATCGTTGCCGCCAGCTGGCTGGATGAAGAGACAGGACTCGCTATCCTGAAAGAAGCTAAAAAGAAACCACTTGATCAATGGATGCAAGGCCCCTACGAGACAGCAGTGGCGCATATCCAAAAGATATCAGTAAAAGAACACGAGGAAAAAGAAAGTCTGACCGATTTAAAAGGAAAAGAAAAAGATCTGTATTTTGTAGGAAAGGAAGTTTATGCACGGGATGGGTTTTGCATCACGTGCCACCAACCGGATGGGCAAGGGCTGTCTGCTTCCCAGTTCCCGCCACTGGCAGGCACACGGTGGGTCAACGGATCGCAAGAACGGTTGATAAAATTAGTCCTGAAAGGCCTGATGGGTCCGATGACCATACTTGGTAAGGAATACCCAGGACAGGTTCCAATGACACCATTTGGCGGATTGCTGAATGACGAAGAGGTAGCCGGCGTATTGACTTACGTGAGAAATTCCTTTGGGAATAAATCTTCTGCCATAAAGCCAGAAACGGTTCAAAAAGTACGTGCTGATATAGCGGATAAAAAAGAGTTTTATGACCCTGAAGAATTGTTGAATGACCATGCACTGGAATAGTACTAGCTATAAGATGAGGTTTATCTTTTCATTTATTCTACTACTTCTGACGCCATACTTTGCCGTATCAGAAACTCTCGTTTATCAGTCTGATCCATTCTGGCTGTGGCAATTTCTTGGCCGTCTCCATCCGATGGTCGTTCATTTTCCCCTTAGTCTTCTTCTCCTGGCCGCAATTCTTGAATTGCTATCCCTGCGTCATTACCAATCCAGATGGAGGCCCGCTATTGAAATCACACTATGGGTAGGAAGCATCAGCGCAGTTGCCTCTGCCGGATTGGGTTATATGTTGATGATTCATGATAATTATGAGGGAGCAGGAGTAGAACTACATCAGAAACTTGGCATAGTGACGGCTATCCTCAGTGTTATCTGTTTAGGGTTATCGGTGCAAAGCCGCCAAACGGAGAATGGAAGATGGGTGATGGGATACCGAGGCGTATTGTTTGCAACCGCGATCGCACTCGTGTTGACCGGTCACTATGGAGCCTTACTCACCCATGGGAGTGATTACCTGACGGAAGTACTTCCGAGAGCATCAGCCAAAAAAACACCCGAATCACTGGATATTGATTTAACCGCATTCCGGGTTGACACCTCAGAAATTTCCGAGCAGGATAAACTAAGATTACTGACCGGTGTGCGGACTGTGTTTGCTCACACTTGCTACCGATGTCATAGTTCAGATAAAACCAAAGGAGAATTACGTCTGGATAAACGGGATCTGGTGTTCAAAGGGGGTGAAAATGGAACCGTGATCAAAGCAGGTAATCCGGAAGACAGTGAATTGATCAGACGAATCAGCTTACCTGCCGGTCATGAAGATGTGATGCCAAATAAAGGAGATTTATTATCACCTCACCAGATAGAAATGATCACCTTGTGGGTGAAAAATGGGGCTTACTGGCCCGAAAATGCAGAAGATCTGAAGATTTTCCGGAATGCATCCCTGGCACCGCGTTACCCGGACTGGCCGGCAGATACCAGCCGGTTTGGCAATAAAATCGATTTGTGGGTAAATCAGTACTTCGTCGGACAGCAAGCCCGCTGGCCGGACCTGGTAGATGACCGTACCTATCTCCGCCGTATTTATATGGATATAACCGGATTATTCCCGTCTCCGGAGGAAATCGAACAATTTAAACAGGACCCACGACCTAAAAAGCGGAATATCTGGGCCCAACTGTTGTTGGACCAAAACGAAGATTACGCACTGCATTGGATTTCATTCTGGAATGATATTCTCCGCAACGATTATACCGGAACCGGTTATATCACCGGAGGTCGTTACGGTATTACAGACTGGTTGTATCAATCCCTGATCGAGAACAAGCCATATCAGCAGATGGCACAGGAACTTCTCAACCCTAATGAAGATTCCAAAGGCTTTATTGCAGGCATCGAATGGCGCGGCGCAGTCAATGCCAGTCAACGTACAGAAATGCAGGCGGCGCAAAATGTGGCTCAGGTGATGCTTGGTCTCAACCTAAAATGTGCTTCCTGCCACGATAGTTTTATCAGTGACTGGAAACTGGAGGATGCCTATGGCTTCGCCAATGTATTCTCGGAGACCACTATGGAGATCAACCGCTGCGACAAGCCCACCGGGAAAATGGCGCCTACCAGGTTGTTATGGAAAAAACTGGGCTCTATAGATAGTACGCAATCACGGGCAGATCGTCTGGAAGATATGGCTACAAAGCTCACTGATACAAACAATGGCCGGCTGTACAGAACCATGGTGAACAGGATCTGGGCGCAATTACTTGGCCGTGGCATAGTAGAACCGGTTGATGAGATGGATCAACCACCCTGGAGTCAGGATCTGCTCGACTGGTTGGCTGTAAATTTTGTGGGGAATGGATTTGATATCAAGAATCTCATTTACACCATTGTCACTTCCGATACCTATCAGTTGCCTGCTGTTCCGGTAGATAACAATCTGGAATTACGGGATGAGAATTATGTATTCAAAGGGCCCACCTTAAGAAAAATCTCTGCCGAGCAATTTTCAGATATGGTAAGCCAGACCTTCGGTCCACTTTTCACCACGAAAGAAACCAAATTCATACCCGAAAGCCGTGATACCACATTTATCAGAGCATCGCAAGTAGCTAACAATGCATTTCTCACTGCACTTGGACGCCCCAACCGGGAAGTAGTCGTCACCACCCGGACGGACGAACCGAACCTGCTTCAGGCTTTGGAACTCACCAATGGGGAACGGTTGACATACGCATTAAAAAAAGGAGCCATTCAATGGAAGAAAGATTATCAAAACCCGGAAGATTTAATCCGTCATACCTATGAGAAGTTGCTCAACCGGAAGCCTTTAAAAAAGGAAATGAAAATAGCAGAAAAATCTCTTAGCGACTCACCAGATACTGAAAGCATTCAGGACTTTTTCTGGGTGATGGTCCTGCATCCGGAAGTGCAGTTTATAAATTAAGGAAGATTATTTTCCACTTTATCATGACACAAAGTGGTTGAAAATCAATGATCTATTAAAAGTCCCCTTGAGGAGATTTAGGGGCGGAAGACTTTTCGGAGCAGGCTCAAGATTATTTTCCACTTTATCATGACACAAAGTGGAGTAATAATCTAGCCGAAATATATATTCATCCTCTAAACTGACACCCGCACCCGTGTATTTTTGGCATTCCTCACTCGCCGAAAGAGGCAGTGACTCCCTCCGGAGTCGAACTTACTATTCATATGAGTTCTAACATACTTTGACCTACTTTGTAGGTCATTTTAAGACCTTGAGCTCATATAGGACAACTCATCAACTTCTTAATATATGCATTTCCATATCCTCACTATAAATATAAAACCGACCTCAGCGAGGTCTTAAGTATGTTAGCAAAAAACATACACAAAACTTCTCGACCCGCAGAGCGGTCGCAATGATTCACATAGAATTATCCCCAAATATAAGATCCAAAGATCAAGTTTTCAACTTAATAAGTATGGTCTGGTCTCAAACAGCTGTATATTAGAACAGAGCCAAGGCAATCTAATCAATCAGGCTGGGACGTCGAATTGAAACCTATCATGCGCCAAGTGCTTGCTTAGCATACTCCATACATTTTCTTACTTCTTTTACAGCATCAGAGCCTGCTGGTATTTCATACTCTACTTCAATACTGACAGGAATTTTATACTTCTTCTCTTTGAGAAGATTCAGTATTTCTTTAATCGGAGTATCACCTTCTCCCCAGGGCATATTAGCAGCACCATGCTCTGCTGACTTATGGTCTTTAAGATGGAGAGAGGTAATCCTGTCATGCCTTGCTTCCATAAAAGCTAACAAGGATTCTTTGGTATTATTTCCTCCGGCAGCTATGTAATGACCGCAATCGAGATTTATTGAATTATATGGAGACTGATTCAATGCCACGTCCCACGCCGTATCAGTTCCCTGGGTATGATTATGGTATCCAATATACATTTTATGCTTTGCAGCAAGCAATCCCAGGCGTTTGGAATGTTCGGGATCTTTCGGTAATTCTACAGTAACTGAATTAGCTCCCAATGCTTTACCGGCTCTTAGTGCATACTCGATTTCCGCATCTGTATTTTTTGCACTTAATGCACTGGGTTTTAAAGCATAAATACTAACTCCTGCTTTTTGATACATCTTCCTTACTTCTTTAAACTTATCCATCGAAACGGTGGAACGCCACTCAGCCACTTTGTCTTTATCTGCAGGTTTTCCTGCATAATCTTCCACGGATTCGCCCATCAACTCAATTGCACTAATACCACTATCTAAGACATATTTCAAAAGCTGATGAACATCGTGAGGCATACTCCTATATGAATACGTGATTACTCCAACCTGAACTCCAAAAAACCTTGAGTTGGGTTTTTCCGCAAAATCTAAAGCTGTTGCCCAAGTGCTGGAACGAGCCAAAAGCAGGCCGGCTGTAGCTAATGATCCTTTTAATAAAAAAGAACGGCGGGAAGCATTATTGGTGTTTTTATAATTTTCATCCATGTCCACAGAAGTTTTAATGATTTAATTTTAAGTAAGTAAATATATTAATTTTTGACTGTAAAAGGGTCTCTCTGGTAAGGGTTTGTTCAGGTAATAAGTTCAAAGTACTTCTAATTCTTTCCCGCTTCAAATTAAAATATAAAAAATACCTCGAGGGTTGAATCTGACCATACTGGTAATATTCTGATAGATGTCAAAATCAAATCAATTTGGTTCTCTCGTCTTTTCCGGCGCATTGGATAGAGGTTTGACAGATCGGACATACTGCAGATACTCAATTATTTCATCGAATTCATCGCGTGTGAGTGAGGTAATGGGATTCATGCGGGCATTGTATCGAAAGGATTGGGGATTCTTGACATAGTTCCACATGTTTTCCACTTCCCAGTAATCGGTAATATTTTTCGGGAAATTAAATTCCGGTCCGACATTCCCTCCCAATTTATTGATCGAGTGGCATTTGATGCAGTTATCACGGAATTGATTGAATCCATTAATGGCCTTGTCATGGTTGATAGGATAGATCGCATCATAAATCGTATTCATCTTATCAACTCTTATCTTGTACAATCCGTAAGGCCAGGGAAGACTCTGATTCTCCATAGAAGCATTCTGCCAGACGAGATAAAAAGGCGGAAACTTCACCTTTAAACTATCAGTCCAATATTGCTCTTTAGCCGAAACATCTTCGTCACGAAAGGCCAGAAATCCTTCTCCGGCTAACAATTCACTCAATTGAAGCGTAGGTTGATAGCCGTCGGTGCAATAGAAAGTAACCACTGCATCTGACCCAGGATTCTCGTGAATGTCCAATTTATTTAGGTAAGGCTCAATCAACGCCTTCAGCGAATAAGCACGATAGGTTTTGGCCATGTGAAAAAAAGGGTCGTAAGCGATACTCACGTTTACTTCATCAGGCATCCGGCTCTGTTCCTTTATAGCGTTTAAATCCAATTCTACGGAAGAATTGCTTGTTTCAGCCGACGGAATGGCTCTTTGCTCAGTTTCTTTGGGTTGATCACTGCAACTGGTCATGACAAATAAAGTAAGGAATGCCAGTGAGCAGAAAATTATCAGTATCTTTTTCATTCTAGATGTTCAAGGTAAGAAACTACAAAAGTGGAAAGATGCTTTAACGGAAGCTCAAGCGAAGGTTCACCAATGTAGGACAATCGGTATAATATCCGATAATATGAAACAGTAAATTTGTATTGACTATGAAAAAAATAAGTATAAAACAAGATCCTCAGGTTGAAGAAAAATTTGAATCATATCCACCAGCCATCCAGAAAAAACTGGCCTATTTGAGAGATTTGATTGTCGAAACAGCTACAGAAATGGAGCAAGTCAAATCATTAGAGGTGTCCTTGAAATGGGGAGAGCCCAGCTACAAGGTAAAGAACGGAAGTCCGGTACGAATCAATTGGAAGCCAAAAGCACCTGATCAATATGCAATGTATTTTATCTGTACAACGAATCTGGTAGAAACATTCAAAATGGTCTATGGAGATCTTTTTAGGTATGAAAAAAACAGAGCACTGATATTTGTAATGAACGATCAAATCCCCGTGAAGGAGATGAAGGATTGCATTGCCATGGCTTTCAATTACCAGGCCTTGAAGGACAAACCGTTCCTGGGGAGATAACAATATTTCAACTACACTATTTAATACAATTCCGTCATACGCGACACGGACTCATTTGTCTATTCAATCCTGATCCAGGACTAATGCGCAAAAATGAAAACAAATCTTCAAATGAAAATGCCAATAAATCTTTGTGTCGTATTTATCATAAGACCAGAAATGGAATCTTAAGTCAAGATTTCGTATATTACTCCGTTATGCCTTATTCACACAATAGACGGAGTTTTCTGAAAAAAATTACAGCAGCCTCATTGGCTACTATGGCTGCCAGTGCACCTATTCCAGGCTTGCTTTCATCCTGTAACTCTGACTTTAAAATACCATCCACAGCTGATTCGGTCATCTGGCTTTTTATGGCCGGAGGTATGGCGCATACAGAGACCTTTGACCCCAAACGGTATACTCCTTTTCGGGCTGGAATGGAAGGAAATGAGGTATTGAGCACCTTTTCTTCCATACCTACAGCTCTTGATGGTGTCTATTTCTCCGAAGGCTTGGAATCAATGGCGGGCATCATGGATCGGGGCGCTCTGATCCGGTCTTATGTGGCTGCTGACCTCGGTCATATCCTGCATACCCGTCACCAGTTCCACTTTCATACCTGCTATGAACCACCTCAATCTTTCAATGTACCCCATATCGGTTCATGGATATCCCATCAACGAGGGCCGGTAAATCCGGTAATCCCGGCTTTTATCAACATTGGACAGCGGTTTGACGTAGGAGAAGGTGAAGAACTAAAGGCGTACCACACAGCTGGTTTTCTCGGTGATGAATATGGTCCTTTTTTGATACCTGATCCGACCAAAGGCCTGGATAGCGTAAGGCCACCGGTAGGCATGTCGGAATCGCGGTTTGAAAAGAGGCACGAATTATACAATCGACTCGTAAGCAAGAGTCCGATGGGCGAATATGGCAGTGATTACCAGAAAGAATCCATGAAGGCGTCCATGGAACAAGCCTACCGGTTACTGAAATCCCCGGAAGCAGCTGCATTTAATATAAACAACGAGCCACAGGAGTCCTATGATAAATATAACACTGGAAAATTTGGGCTTGGATGTCTTATGGCACGGCGGTTAGTAGAAGAGGGTGCCCGTTTTGTCAGCGTTACTTCCGAATATGTACCTTTTATGGGATGGGATACCCATGAAAACGGACACACCAGAGCAGCGGATATGAAAAAACAGATCGATAATCCCGTCTCCCAGCTAATCAAGGATCTGGATGAAAGCGGGCGTCTGGATCGGACATTGATCATCCTGGCCAGTGAATTTAGCCGGGATATGATGGTGGAGGGGCGGCCCGGGCAAAAAGTCAAAGAACAGGTCGACCAGCCGGATATCATAGAAGAAATGAAGCATTATGGCATGCACAGGCATTTTACGGATGGCTGTTCCATCCTGATGTTTGGCGGAGGCATAAAGCGGGGTCATGTTTATGGCCAGACAGCTGATGAACGTCCGTGTAAAACCATTGAAAAACCTATTTACGCCCGGGATATTCATCAGACCATCTATCACACACTGGGCATTCCCCCGGATACTCATTATATGATCGAACAACGACCTTTTTATACGACACCGGAAGAGGAGGGAAAGGCAGAAATGGATTTATTTGCATAACTTATTTCTATTTCTTTCGGAGTGAACGCTACAATTATGTGGATGAGCTTCAGCAAGGATCGCAGTATGACAGCATGCTCTATATTGATGGGTATCCCAACATAGGAGAATTGAAAATGATAGCAAAATGCATGGATGCTTACTGAAAGAAGCATCTGCATCTCCAAAGTTCTTACAAGGGAGCACTTTTCATGGCGCATCTATATGGTAATAATTTTTAAATTTACTATACCTTTGGTTGTTTGCCAGAATAAAAACTTACTGGTTACCCAATTTGGGCCAGTCAATCCTGTGGAATGAGTCTGAAAAAAGATATTGATGAGTTACTCCAGTCGGAAGTGATTACCGAAGAAACTGCTGTCAGGATTCGGAGGTATTACGAGGATCATTCAGGTTCCGCAAGCCACCGTCTTATTGTGATTTTTGGAGTATTGGGTGCTTTATTAAGTGGCATGGGCGTCATATTAATTATGGCTTATAACTGGGTAGAACTGACGACGGTAACGAAGTCCATCATTGCCTTTTTCCCTTTATTGATAGCTCAGATTGCCGGGCTTTACACGCTCCTACGCCGTCGTGACGAACAGGTATGGCGTGAAGGGAGTGGGGTAGCCATCGTACTTGGAATGGGGGCTTGTCTCTTTTTGATCAGCCAGATATTTCATTATCCAGGCTCCATAGCTTCTCTGCTGCTGACCTGGATGTTGTTGATACTGCCAGTGGCCTATATTCTGAATTCCAGCGGTGCCTCTTTACTTTACATTGCTGGCATTACCTACTATACCAGTCATATAAGTTACTTTTTTTCTTCCTATTCCGAAGTCTGGATATATTGGCTACTTCTGCTTCTCATATTACCCTACTATTATTCTATCATCAAACATCGATTTTACAGTTATTTTACCACACTCCACCATTGGGCTATCCCGCTATCTCTCACGATCGTATTGGGTGGATTTGCGGGTGATCAGGGAGTATGGATGTATTTTGCGTACTTCAGTCTCTTTGGATTGTTTTTTATCATAGGGAACACTCCTCCGTTCTCTCGCTACCAAAAATTTCAAAATGGTTTTTATTTGATTGGCCAGATCGGATCGGCCATAATGTTGATCATGCTGAGTTTTAAGTGGTTTTGGAAAAATCTGCCTGAGCATATCCAACCATTAAACGAAATCATATCTGCATCCGAATTCTGGCTGGCGTTGGCCATAACCTTAGCGGCTACATTGTTATTAATCATACGAATGAGATCTTCAAAATCCCTGAGAAAAGAACCATTTGCGTATGTTTTCCTGGCATTTATCGTCTGTTTTTATGTGGGCACCATAACCATTTACGCTTTTATCTTCATCAATGTTGTCATTCTTATTGTCGGTATCTGGACCATTCGAAGTGCCAATAAAAAATCCGATTTTGCTGAATTGAATTTTGGACTTTTGATTTTTACAGTGCTCATCTTCAGTAGATTCTTTGATTCCAACATAAGCTTTTTACTACGGGGCCTGGCATTTATACTGGTTGGTATGGGCTTCTTTTTTGTGAACTATCAGTTGTACCGTAAAAAGGCAAGTCATGAAAAATAAAGTAGTAATTCTAATTTCATTTCTGTTAATGGTTGGGGCTCAATGGTACATTCCCTACCAGATGATTCAAGACCAAAGTACTACTCTGGCAACCGGAAATATGTATAAATTCAAAATCGCTCCGGTCGATCCGGAGGATCCTTTTCGCGGAAAATTCCTTAGGCTGTCATTTCAAAGTAATGAGATTAAAGTTGCTCCAGAGCCATTTTGGGAGGTCGGTGAAAGTGTATATGTTCAGTTTGGTAAAGACGCACTGGGATTTGCCCGGATAGTTGATCTTACTAAAACGGAACCTGGTGGTGGACAAATAGATTATATCAAAACCACGATACAGAATGTTTATGGAGATGATTCTCTTACAGTTTTCGTCGAATACCCTTTTGATAGATATTATATAAACGAAAGAATGGCCGAACCTCTTGAAAAAATACTTGCTGAAAATTTAATGGACTCTACCAGTCTCAATTATGCCACCGTCCGGATCCGATCAGGTCAGGCAGTATTAGAGGAGGTTTATATTGATGAGGTATCTGTGCCGGAATGGTATAAGAAGACCAAGTGAGTATAAACTCAAGTAATTAAGCAGTTTTCAGTCCACGACATCAAATAAGCCTCCGGCAGAACGAGTCTTAGGAATAGGTTTATTCAGATGTTTATATGCTTTATCTAGCACGATCCGTCCCCGGGAGGTGCGCTGTAGAAATCCTTCCATGATAAGATACGGTTCATACACCTCTTCGATAGTGCCGGATTCTTCACCTACGGCCGTACCGATCGAACCGATTCCGACCGGACCACCTTGAAACTTGTCAATGATGGCCGACAATATTTTATTATCCATTTCATCCAGACCATGTTCATCCACTTGCAGCGCATCCAAAGCGTATTGAGCAATAGCCAGATCGATATTTCCACTACCCTTGATCTGCGCAAAATCCCGTACCCGCCGTAGTAAGGCATTGGCGATCCGAGGAGTACCACGACTTCGACGGGCTATCTCTCTCGAACCTCTTTCGTCCACTTTTACATTGAGTAGTCCTGCTGATCTTTTTACAATGTTCTGCAATGTATCATGATCGTAATAATCCAGATGGAAATTGATCCCAAAACGAGCACGCATAGGCGCACTGATCAGCCCCATCCTGGTAGTAGCTCCTACTAACGTAAATGGGTGGAGTGAGATCTGAATATTTTTGGCACTGGGGCCGCTTTCGATCATGATATCTATCTTGAAATCCTCCATGGCTGAGTACAGATACTCTTCCACGACCGTATTCAGCCGGTGAATCTCATCGATGAACAGTACATCTCCGGCATTGAGATTGGTCAGCAAACCAGCAAGATCACCTGGCTTCTCCAAAACAGGACCACTGGTAGATTTCAATTCGCACCCCATCTCCGTGGAAATGATATACGCCAAGGTTGTTTTTCCCAAGCCCGGCGGGCCATGTAAGATGACGTGATCCAGTGATTCACCGCGCAAATTGGCCGCAGCGATAAAAATAGATAGGTTTTCCACTAATTTTTCCTGGCCTGAAAACTCTTTCAGGCTTTCAGGTCGCAAAGCCTTATCTATATGTTTTTCCTCTTCTGAGGAGCTATTTCCGCTGGCATCTAAATATGGATTCATAGACTTCAAATTTAGAGAATTTTTGATCATATCCTGATCTATTTCACAAAGAACCACTGAGAATTTCGCAAAGGGACATCCGTAATTGATTATTGAGTTACTGGTTATTGGGTTAGAGGTAAAATCCGTCCGCTGCCTTCCACTACGTCTCAAATCCTCGAACACAATCACGCTCATTTTTAGGGACGGAGCCCGCCTCCACCAGGACCAGAAATGCTGCGACTCACTCATTCAAGGCCTATCGGACCAAAGGCCTGTGGCCACATTCGGTCATCTTCACCGACTATGCATTTACTACATTTGATCTCAGCTTTACTGAGATTTCGTTCATCTACCCTTGTTCCATAACAAATATTAAGATTATCTACCCTTGTTTCGTTACATTGAATCCCTCCTTGTAACTTGTTTCGTTACAAATAGTCTTTATATTTACCCATATTAAAAAGTTGAACGGATGAAGCAAATCATATCTCTGATTTTTTTGATGGCACTGTCAGGAATGGAAGTAAAAAGCCAGGAATGGTACTCTGTGGATGATTATCCTAACGTTCGCAAAATGGACGTTCATATCCACATAACCACTGAAAGACCCGCTTTCGTGGAAAAAGCTATAAAAGATAATTTTCGGCTAATCAATGTAACTCTCGAATATACCGATGGCTGGGAGGATGTCTATAGTAAATACAACCACGGCCTTTATCAGCACCGGAAATTCCCTGAAACGGTAGAGATGGTCACTGCTTTTGCGGTATCCGATTGGGATGACCCACACTGGGAAGAAAAAGTGATTCAGTGGCTGGACAGTTGCTTCGACCAGGGTGCGCTCGGTGTCAAAGTCTGGAAAAATATCGGAATGGTTTCCCGGGATAAGGATGGTAATTTGATTATGATTGACAACCTCCGATTCGATCCCATATTTAAACATATCAAAGAACGAGGTAAAACTCTCATGGCTCACCTTGGTGAACCCAAAAACTGCTGGCTTCCACTTGATTCCATGACTACCAACAACGACCGGAGTTATTTCACCCGTCATCCGGAATACCATATGTATCTCCATCCTGATATGCCTTCCTACGAGGATCAGGTGGATGCCAGAGACAGGATGTTGGAGCGAAATCCTGATTTGACTTTCGTCGGAGCCCATTTGGGGAGCCTGGAGTGGAGCGTAGATGAACTGGCTAAACGCCTGGATAAGTTTCCCAACATGGCTGTTGACTTGGCAGCGCGAATGGGCCACCTATTTTACCAAACAACTAAAGACCGAACCAAAGTAAGAGACTTTTTTATCAAATATCAGGATAGGATCCTGTATGGTACAGATTTAGCTGATCATGAAAATTCAACTCCCGAACAATTGTATCCGGGGATGGATAATAACTGGAAGAGAGACTGGCAATTCTTTGTGACCGATGATGTGATGGAAAACAATCTGATCGACACTTCTTTTCAGGGCCTGAAGTTGCCTGCTTCCGTGGTGGATAAGGTGTTTTATGATAATGCTATCCGTTGGTTTGGGATAGAGGACTGAAATATGGTTGCATTGTGTACTCCCCTCCCGCACATCCTCTCACTGCAAGTTCATTCCGCCGATATCAATGCACAAACTTTACACTCATCCCGCCATTGAACCATCTGCCGGGCATGGGTATCCCGCTGGTCTCCGTGTATTTCTCATTCAGCAGATTATTGAGCTGAAGCCATATTTTCCCTTTTTTCCAACAATATTGTAGCTGTGCATCCACCAGGATATAATTATCCAGACTTACCCGGTCAAGATAACGCCCGGTCAGGCTGTAGCTTAATTTATCGATAATCCGTCCATCGAGTTGTACCATCGCCTGATGCCGCAAATTATCCAGTGCGTAGCGGGAAAATGTCGCCTGTTCGGTGTCGATCAGTTCAGCTTGCACGTAGGTGTAAAAGAATTTCAAGTGAGAGAGATTAAGAGCATTCTCCCCAAAACGATACCGACTTTCCCACTCGATACCTTGGAACTGTGCATGATAAAAATTCTGAGGTTGCCATGGATCTTCTTCCCTTTCCTTCACCCAATCAATCAGATTTCGACTATTGCGCAAATAATAGGCTCCATTCAAATACCAGCGGTTACCAAAATACTTGAAGCCCGCTTCGTAAGCCATGGCTTCTTCGGGTTTCAGTTGCTCATTCCCTATATTGGTAGGACCTATGTAATACAGATCTGTATAAGTTGGTATGCGGTATGTTTGCCCGGCATTTCCGTAGACACTCCATTTATCCGTAATGCCATAACCGATGTCGATGCCCGGATAGAAAAAAGCACCAAACCCGGAGAAATAATTTACATTGAAACCAGGCGTAATGGTCAGTTTGTCCGATCGCCACCGATGTTCCAGAAAAAGAGCCCATTCCTTGCGTTGATGATCGCCCAGGTTATTACTCTGAATATCCAGGGCCCGGAATTCCATGCCTACGCCCGTCAATCCCAATTCTGACTGATATCCAGATTGGATTTCTGCTCCCAGCGTATTAGTCGAATGTATATTGTGATATAACTCCGGCTTGCCTTTCACAAGCAAATATTCGTCCTGATTCCGCCGCCAATACACAGAAGGTTTAATGTGCCATTTGTTTCCGATTTTGGCATATTGGACATTCGCCATGCTGGTTTGAATCTCTTCATATTGTTCCTGATAAGTCGGGCTGGCATAAAAACCATTCGCGCCAAACTTCCGGTCCACATGCCCTGCTAACACAGACCAATTTCCCTGATCCGTATTCCATTCATTTTGGTAAAATAGCTGAGTGGTATTGAAATCAGTGTTGTGACGATAACCATCACTCCGAATATGTGATGCATTAAATAATTGACTGAATTCTTCCGATCCGAATGAGGTTGCCATGCTTCCATGCATGGTCCCGTATGAACCTCCTTCTAAACGAAGGTTGGTCTGTGGAATTTCAGGAACTTTGGTAATGATATTGATGGCACCCGCCAGAGCATTTTGCCCATATCGCCTCGAGCCTGGTCCTTTAAGTACTTCAATCCTTTCAATCGATTCCAGTGGGACAGGTATGTTAAGTGAATGATGACCTGTCTGCGGATCATTGATTTTTACGCCATTGATCATGACGAGAACCTGTTCGAATGTCGAGCCTCTGAGGCTGATGTCCGCCTGACTCCCTTTTATCCCCCGGTTGCGGATATCTACGCCAGGCAAATAGGAAAGTACTTCATTGAGACTTTGAACAGGAAGACGGTCGATATCTTCTTTCGTCAAAAAATGAATGGTACGATTCGCTTGTGAGAAAGGTAGCTGGATACGCTGATCACCGATAGTAACATCTGCGATCCGTATAACGGTATCCGTCTGCGCCCGGACATTTAAGGTGAAAATCGAAACGAATAGAAACACAATAAAACATGTAGAAATACTTTTGGTATCTGGAGACATACAGCATCTTCTTAATAAGTAAAGATCGAAAAATTAATTAACTTGGAATAAAATCAAATATGGACTTTTCAGACGAACAAAAGATGATCCGGAAAGTAGCTCGCGAATTTGCAGAAAAAGAACTACTACCCGGTGTCATTGAAAGAGATAAAAATGCCCTGTATCCGAAAGAAGAAATCCACAAAATGAAAGAAATGGGATTAATGGGGATGACCGTGGATCCGGAATATGACGGTGGAGGTATGGACACATTAGCCTACGTCCTGGCCATGGAGGAGATCTCTAAAGTAGATGCCTCCTGTGCAGTGGCCATGTCGGTGAATAATTCTTTGGTATGTTGGGGTCTCCAGAAATATGGTACTGAGGAGCAAAAAGAGAAATATCTGCGCCCACTGGCTTCAGGTGAATTGTTGGGTGCTTTTTGTTTATCTGAACCAGAGGCAGGATCGGATGCAACGCAACAGCATACCACTGCTGTAGAAAAAGAAGATTATTATGTAATGAATGGAATCAAAAACTGGATCACCAATGGGAAGTATGCTGATGTCTATCTGATCATGGCACAAACACATCCGGAAAAAGGTTCGCACGGAATTAATACATTTATCGTAGAAGCCGGTACTAAGGGGCTTACGACCGGAGAGAAAGAAGATAAAATGGGAATACGTGCTAGCGATACCTGTTCGGTGATGCTAGATGATGTGCAAGTGCCAAAAGAAAACCGCATCGGTGACGATGGATTCGGATTCAGGTTCGCCATGGAAACTCTCGAAGGTGGTCGTATCGGTATTGCAGCTCAGGCAATTGGGATCGCTGGCGGAGCCTATGAAAGAGCGCTGAAATATGCACAAGAAAGAAAAGCATTTGGTAAACCTCTTTATAAACATCAGGACGTGGCCTTTAAGTTAGCTGATATGGCTACACAACTTGAAGCTGCGCGTCTACTGGTTTATCAGGCGGCACGGGATAAGGATGCCGGGCGATCCTATAAGTTGAGTGGATCCATGGCCAAGCTGTATGCTGCTGAAGCAGCTATGAGAATCACTACGGAAGCTGTACAAATCCTCGGAGGATACGGTTATGTCCGGGAGTATCACGTAGAGCGAATGATGCGCGATGCCAAAATCACACAGATTTATGAAGGGACATCTGAAATACAAAAAATCGTAATCTCGCGCGCCATTTTAAAATAACCTGATAGTACCGGCGAAAAGTAAAAGCCAGACGTTCTTTCAATGCTGAAAACAATCTATATGAAAAAAATCCTGCTGACCATATGCATTATCCTTTCGATCGCTGCTGCCGGAGTAGCGCAGAAAGCCCTTTTTAAAGTAAACCTATACACGTTTATAAAATACAGTGACCCGGATGTCTATTTGGAGTTAAGGCTCAATAAGTATTCTAGCATTGATGCCTCTCTTCGGCTGGGATTCAATAGTTCTCCATTTAGCAATCAGATACACGCCAACGTGGATATCCGGACAGGATACAGATACTATGTTTTGAATGACATATTTGATGTCCCCATCGGATTATTTTTGCGTCCCGTGATAGGATTCACATCGCTCTATGGAGGCGGGCTCAACCAGGGTGGTATTAACCAGGGAGGTATCAATCAGATCGGCACCCGGCGAAGTAGCTTCCAGCTGGGAGGAACCGGAGGATTTCAATATGTCTTCAATAAAAAATTTGCGCTCGATCTATTCTATGGCCAAGCGTATAATTTTAGTCTGAACGATAATATAAATTCCGATTTTAAGCCGATTTACAACATTGGGGTGGGGTATGGGTTTTAGTAATTTTGAATTGTAAATTTTAATGTTTAATAATCCAGGTGGTTAACTTTCAGACGTTTGGTTTTATTAAACGGGCTCTTCTGGATTTTGGTCATCAGCAGCTTCAATGTTGGTTTTAGTTGATTGATACTGATCCTTGCTTTGGAAGATGGCAACTCATCATTGATAATTTACCATTCACATCTAATCTTTCACCACCCTTACAACATAATATTTCTGTCCTTCAAATATTTTTACGAAATATATCCCATCAGGCATATTTTGAAGTGAAATGGTTCCAGGGAGAGACGACTCAAAATTTTTCATCAGCTGACCTGTGCTGTTTCTTATTTCAATCCGGGCATTGGGCAATGGCTTGGCTGTTTGAATAGTAAGTTTATCGGATACAGGGTTGGGGAATACTTGTATATCATAAAATTCTGCAGCATCCGTCGAGGAAATTACAATCTTGAGAATATCAGAATCCGCCCGGCAACCATTTGAATCTATGACAGTAACATAATAGTTTCCCTGCCGGATATCATTTAATACGGCTTTATCAGTGGTATCCACAGCCGTAAAGTCTTGTTTTTGATCTGAGTTCTCAC
>CAJDXA010000230.1_pt3 | contig 17560 bp, 18 predicted proteins | sample 7391711 | NCBI WGS metagenome assembly CAJDXA01 (sample SAMEA7055748, study PRJEB34461) | soil metagenome | biome: terrestrial ecosystem; feature: Peninsula; material: soil | place: Antarctica | collected 2016
CTCCTAATTTAGTATCCCATCCTGAAACATTATTCCTATAATGGAATCCAAAGATTGATCCCTGTTAGTACCCAGACTAGTGGAGATATCTTCGTCTATGGTATATATGCTGATTTTGGCAGCTAAAGCAGATTCAAATCCATAATTTGACTTTCTATAATAGACAGCAGACTGGATCGCCATCTGACGATATGATCTGTCGTATTTCTTATGCCTGTTGAGCATCAGTTCAATATATAGTACACCATTTTTGAATGCAAGAGGTCTGGTGTGATATTGCACTCCAGTCTCCTCATCCGTCTTGGTAACTTGTGTAAATTGTTGGTTTGTTTCATCCCGTTTCATGTATCTACCGGAAACACAAATTGTGCCAATCTTACTATTGCATGACTTTTTCCTTTTCCTTTATTCGTTCCATTATAATTTGTGCATGAACCCTCGTATTCTCGATGAACAACGTACTTGTTTTTGCTCCGGCTACAATAACGCCTGCAAGAAATAGATTTTCTATATTACTTTCGAGGGTTTCCGGATCTATATGGGGCCTTCCAACGTCTTCAGGATCGCGTTCGATGCCAATCTTATCCATGAACTTGTAATCTGGTATGTAACCCGTCATGGCAAGCACATAATCATTAGAGATAGTCTTCGTGCCTTCGGGAGTCTGAAGAACAACTTTATCTATTTCAATCCTTGTTATCTGAGAATTGAAAAACGCCTGTATCGATCCTTCCTTTATCCTATTTTCTATATTGGGCCGTATCCAATATTTGACCCGTGGATTGATCTGATCTCCCCGGATAACCATAGTTACTTCCGATCCTTTTTGATACAATTCCAAGGCAACATCACAAGCACTATTGGCGGCCCCCACGACCAATACCTTCTGACCGATATAAGGGTGTGCTTCGCGGTAATAGTGACGCACTTTGGGTAAATCTTCTCCCGGAATATTCATGAGCTTTGGCTGTCCATAAAAACCTGTGGCCACAACTACATATTGGCTGATGTATTTCTGTCGGGATGTGGTGATCGAAAAATGGTCTTTATTTTTATCGATACCTTTTACTTCCTCATAGTAATGTATGTTAAGATTCCACGCCTCCTGTACACGTCTGAAATACTCCAGTGCTTCCCGCCGGGTTGGTTTGTCCGAATGGGAAATAAAAGGTACTTCACCGATTTCCAATAAAGCCGATGTAGAAAAAAAAGTCATATTGGTGGGGAAATTATAAAGAGAATCAACGAGAGTGCCCTTCTCTATTATTACATACGATATTCCTCTTTTCTCCGCTTCTATAGCACAAGTCAGTCCTATCGGTCCGCCCCCTACAATAACCAGTTCATATTCATCAACTGATGTAATCATCTGAGCCACAATTTTTATAATCAATAAAATATTTTAATAAACCTTAAACTTATGGAAATGTACAATGTTCACCGATACATGAAAAGAATTCAACTGAAAGGAATTGCTGTTTATATTTTATCGGCAGCTTTATTGTGGAATGCACAATCATGTCTCGAACTCACTCACACCTATTCCATGGTGGCCCCTGGAACGTGGAGGGGGCTTCTTGATTTACGTGATCAGGCTACTTTGCCACCTCATCCTGAACATACGGATGAGTATACAGAATTTGATTTTTCTGAGACTCCCGCAGGGGTTTTGCCATTCAATTTTGAAGTGATGTATCCGGAACCAGATTCTATGCAGTTCTTTCTGATTAACGGGGAAGAGCGCGTGGCCATTTCATCATATAAATTTGAACCAAATGTGCGGGGAGAAAAGGGTGACTTGACGTTATATTTCCCTGTTTATGATAGCCATATCGAAGCCAGAGTGGAAGCCGGAGTCATGCAAGGAACCTGGTATGTTGATTACAAATCCAATTATTCAATTCCATTTAAAGCTTACCTCGGTCAAAAATTACTTCAGGGGAATATCGTTACAGAGACAGGCGATTACCGGTATGCCTCTGGCAATGTAAGCGGAGATGAAGTCTATCTATCTTCTTTCGATGGCTCTCTGGCTTATCTTTATGAAGGTAAAATTATTAGTCCCGATAGTATTCTGGGGGCGTTTTATTCAGGTAAACATTTCAGGACAACCTGGGAGGGCCATAGAAATCCAGAAGCTGGCCTACGGCCTGCAGAATCCACCACCAATGTAACAACAGACAAACCGGTCCGGTGGCAAAGTGAAAGCATTACCGGTGAAGAAATTGATTTTGATCTGCCGCCGTACCAAGATAAAGTAAAGATCCTGGAAATTATGGGTAGTTGGTCCCCGAACTGTCATGATGAAGCACGGTTTCTCAAGGAATGGCAGTCGGAGAATCCTGATTTACCGGTTGAGATCATTTCCCTGGCATTTGAACGATATGAGGATCGGGTAAAATCTTTGCTTGTTATTAACGAGTTTCAGAAGAAAATCGACATGGACTGGCCTGTGGTTTATGGTGGGACCATTCAATCAGCAAATGATTCTAATTTAACCAGTTTTATTGACGAAATACGAGCATTTCCGACCTTGATTGTATTTGATTCGTCGAATAAAATACGGTATGTGCACACCGGATTCTATGGACCGGCGACTTCAGGGTATGAGGATTTTAAAAAGGATTTTAGTGACCTAATGAGAAGGCTGAGCGAGGAGGGATAGGTTGGAAATTATAAGTTATTAAGTAGGGTATCCCGGTAAATAGCATCAAAACTACAAAAGCAAATTTTATTTGGCTCCAATTCTTTCAATATTTTCTAGCAGTAAGCCTGATTTTGACCACAGACCCAAAATACACCATAATATTTACATTATACTACAATATTTACAATTCAAAACACAGGTGTCTTATTTGTTTTTGGTGAATTGGATGTTGTCTGTATTGTAGTTTTTGGATCAGGCGGCTAACCTTTTCTTAAGCTTGTCAGGTAGTTTTTTCTTTTGGATGCGGTTAGCAATTTTAACTGCATTCGCTGTATGGATGCCAAAAAATATCCAGGCAATTTCCGTTGTTTTGGTCCGTGCCTTTATTTTCCTGAGCAAATAATGATTCTTTTCATTGCCAAAACTGCCTTCCAATAATGTTGCACGGGCTTTACCTAATGTACTTCTCAAGACCTTACGCTGATCCTCATCTTTTGCAGGCCGGCCTTTTCGTTTGAAATTGGTGTGAATTTTACGCCGGGTGCAATACTTTCGATTCTTATTATTTGCGTATATCTGATCACCGGCGTATTGGCTGCATTTACCAAACCGCTGTTTGTGTTTATGAATACTCTTCCACAACCTTACCCCTTCGTGAAAAGCTTCAAAATTCAGGTGTTCGATGAAGTTGATCTGGTCTACCTGTGAGATATGTACCTTTGCTCCAAACTCCACTCGCTTTGTTTCTTTCCCTCTTACGATCGGTCGGATGTAAGGCTTGTATAGACTGACAATACGGTTTTTGACCGAAGTAATCTCATTGTCAAACATATACTGCTGCTGACTTTGTACCGCTCTGATTACTTTCAACCTGTCGTAAAATTCTTCAGATATTTCATAATGAATCTCTGCTCCGACATCTAGTATAGCCTGTAGTATCTCCTGTCCTCGATCCACCCAATATAGTAGCTCTCGCTTTCGTTTACGAGTTTGCTTGTATGCCTTTTTCTTTCGCTTCTGGTAAGCTAGTTGCTTTTGTTCTTGATCTTTATATTTAGTCCGTGGCTTCTTTATCTTATGCTTCTTATACAATTCGTCAATCTGGCTGAACAACCATTCTGAACAATCATATAATAACTTTACATCAGTCGGGTATTTAATGTAACTTTCATAACAAGTGGCATCATTCATTAAGATGTGTTTGTTCTCCAGAAAAGGATCCCAATATTCTGCCAATACACCTTGAGACAGATCTATGTTCAGACGTTCTCCAAAAAAACGACGCCACCTGCCTACAATATCCGTATCCCGTATTTCACGGGCAATGCCCAGTTGTATGCCACAGAACATCTGCATCTGCCAGTCTGCGTTCAGCCGTTGTATCAATTTTTCGTCACTCATTTGAAGATAGTGTTTCAAAAACATCAATCCCAATCCTCCTTCGATTTCGAAGATAGGCTTGCGACCACAAGTCGGATATTGTTTTGAGTCTCGAAATGAATCAGCTAATTCTTTGAATGGAATACTTTCATATAGAACGCCGAGGTCTGTCTGTTTAAATATTTTGTAGCGTATTCCATAAACTACGTCTTCAGAAAAAAGTAAAGGATTCAAAATATTATTTGGTAGCTTAGAGGTTATATAATTAATGTATCACCCCGAATATAAGCATTTTTGACCATATTCGGGGTATTTTTACCTCTAACCTTCAAAGTATTTTACTGACTTTCAACCCGTTATCTATTTACAGGGTGAGCCTAAATTATACTTTACCAAGGAATTGCACCTTTTAAAACTGAACGTTAAAGGACAACAGCAGGCTTCTTCCCGGAGCATAAATCGGGCTGGAAGTACCCTGGACTGACCGGTTCAGGTGTTCGTAATATGCTTTGTCCAACAGATTGTTGAGACTGGCTTTTATACCTATCCTGGGAGTGACTCTATATTGCAGATGAAGGTCCAGCAAAGTAAACGATGGAGTCGTTGTCTCGCCAAATTCAGTTGAAATCCTATCCTGGCTGGTGACATACCTGAATTCGATCTCTGGCATCAACTTATTCTTGATGAATTCCCCCGCCAAGCGATATCGGAAGTCAAGAGGAGCGATTTCGGGTAATGGTTCCTCCAGCCGGAGGTCTTGTCCATAGGTGAAGGCCATAGCTATTTGATGTCTGAGACCTTTGGCCAGGCTTTGGCTCCATTGGAATTCCATACCCGTCTTGAACGCCTGGTCAATATTGGTATATCGCCGGACACCCGGGCTGTTAGGCATTTTTTTGTTTAAGCTGGGATCAATTACCGAGGTTATATAGTCGGTCATATAAGCCGCAAACAGATCGATATTCAGAGCTGACTTGACCGTTTTCCACTCGTAGGTCAGATCGATCTGGTTGTTTTTTTCCGGTTTTAGCATCGGATTTCCGAGCATTTCATATGGGTCCTGACCGATGGTGAAATAATTAATGAAACGTTCTGTCAGACTTCCGCTCCTGCGTGCATGACCCAGCCAAAGTCCCAGTGTCATGTCATGATCGAGATAACGGAGTCCGCCCAGTGCCAGGTTGGGATTGATCTGTGTATTTGAAGTTTTGCTGTACAACTGACTGAATTCCTGATCCGGGTCTGAGAGACTGGCATGATTGAAGTCCGCACGGGCAGAAATGATCAACCGGTACCTTTCATAGGGTAACTGGTATTCTGTAAAAAGTCCCGTTTTGCTGATCTGGCTATTTTGCCAGACATTATCATATACAGTTTTACCGGCATTGGGTCCCATAAGGAATTCCCGGGTACGGGTCCCACGGGCATTTTCTATGCGCACGTCTGCTCCGGTGTACAGTTTTCCATTTCCGTTGTTCCATATACCTTCTGTCCGGGCTCCGTAATTATTCGTTTTGGCATTTGTGGCCATATTCATCATCCGGGGAGTGACTTGTTTCAATCCATTGTCCATCAGATGATCCACGAAGGATCCAAACAAAGTAGTTGTCCAGGATTGAAGTTTGTTTTGGCCGGCTACCACTTTGTGGGAAGCATTCATCATCCAGGTGTCATCGTTCCGGAGGTCCATACCCAATGCTGGGAAATCTGCATCCCTGGCCAGGTTTTTATTGGCGGAAATTTGTAAGGTCTGATTGGAAGCTAGTTTTATGTTCACTTGTCCTCCAAAACTTGCTCTTTTAAAATCCGCCTGAACCGTGGATGCATTTCCGGTGGTGTAATCATCACCCTGAGACCAGGATCCGAAAAAGCTGGTTTCATATTTCTCGCCGCGCAGCCCTGCCATGGCCTCACTTCTGAGTAATTGGCCATTGCTTTCATAGCCGCCGGATATCCGACCAAAAGAAGCGAGGGATGGAGAGAATTCAGGATCGTTCGCGATGAAGTTGATGGTTCCACCAAATCCAGCTCCGTAACGAAGGGCATAAGGACCTTTCAGGATCTCTATCCGGTCGATCATATTGGGTGCCATTTGGCTGGTCGGTGGGTCCATCCGGTTTGGGCAGGCTGCAGTAGCACTCTGGGTGCCGTTCATGACCACATTGAGCTGGTCATATTTGAATCCTCGGAGGACGGGATCAAATCCGTAATTCCCTCCTTTGCGAATGCTGCTAATAGCGGCAGTTTGCAGGAGTATAGCTCCTCCGTCGTGAGCCATTTTCTCCTGAAAATTGAAATTGATTGATTGCGATTCATCGGCTTTAGGCCGCACAGAAATAATGGTCACAGGGAATAAATTGATCACGGTGCCTTTGCGGTAAAAAGTGGTTGATGTTTTGGCGGATTTCAGCTGCTCGGCGGACATAACCCATTTTCCATAGCTGATATGAGAAAAATTCATGTTTTCGTGATCCAGAAACTGGTATTGAATCTTACCTTCTTCATCAGAGATGCCAGACTGTTTGCCGTATTGGAATTGTTCTCTTGTGCTTGAGTTGTTTGTGTTGAAAATAATAAAAGCAGTAGCATAGTTCCGGTAGTGACAAAACCTACGTATTTCATTAGAGTTGTATTTAATAGTTGACTTAAATATTATGCTTGCTATTCCGAATGACACGGAATAGACCTTTACACCATTATCCCCTTAGGAGATGGTGATCAATGGAATAACAATGCTAAGTCAACATTTTGGAGGGCGGTACAACCCACGGCAGAAGTTCGATGGAAGGAGCTGTTCATTTATTTTCAGCATTTCATTTCGGTCGATATGATCCACTGAAGACAGGTCTTTGGCGATATAACCATTATAGAATAGAAAGATCGGCCGTTCTTCAGCGCCGGGTACCTGGGAATTTTGATCATTAGAAGAATCCTGGGTAGCTAGTTGTTGCATCAGGAAACATTTGCCATCGCAATGCATGGATGGCTTCTCCTTGTTGATGCAAAGAATGTCGGCAATATAGTCCTGATTGTATAAAAACCACGCATAGGTATTAATGGTACGAAAATTCGTGACCAAAACTGCGAATATTAATATGCCGGCTAATAAGGACCTCATTGCATTCTTACCTTTGAAATTTGATGAAGAATATATTTCGGACATAAAGGTAGTCTATTTGGCGCAGATGGGTGTATTATTAGCTGGAAAGAAGAAAATAAATGCAAGGATTTGAATCCTTTCCATAATGACATCCATTGCAAAAATCTGAGCCAAATAGGCTTTCCTTATCGGATGATAATCTCCGTGCTTTACACGGTGTGTTATAACAAGACTAATATGCTACGCAAGCCCTAATACAAGGGATTAATCTACATTCTTACTGAGAACCACATAGAAGCTACCAGTTAAGTGATATTAGTCACTTAACTGGCTTATTGCCTAATTAGACCAGAACTTTTACCTGACTTTTTAGAGTTTCCAGGGACTGAACTCCGCTGGCCGACCATTTTAGGTCACCTTTTTGATATATATGAACCGTCGGTACACCACGGATCCCCATCTCATTCGCAAAGGCCTGGTTTTTATCAATGTCGATTTTGATCACCCGGACTTTGTCCTTCATTTCATCTTTGAACTGTTGCAAGATGGGCGAAAAGGCTTTACATGGCCCACACCATGTTGCTGTAAAGTCAACTAATACAGGCATTTCACCGTCGATTAAATTCTGGAAATTTACTTTTGACATTTTGTGCTAATTTTATTCTATAAATTTGAAGGCCATCATCGTATAATTAAAACGACCTTTACATGAAGTATACAACGTCTCTTTTGGTGATTAGTTTAATCTTTCTGCTATCCTGCAAATCAGATCATAACAGCAAATCCCCCCAGGAAACCACTGAATTGGATGAGAAAGAATTGACCCGTATATCTATGCTGATGGATCCGGCACCGAGGACGTACCAGGATGAACAGGTTAACAAATTAATCCAATACGCTCTGGATCGTAATTGGCCCATCCATAAAACAAGTTCAGGTCTTTTGTATTGGACAAAGAGAATGGGAAACGATTCCAGAATTCAAAAAGATGACATTGTTTTGGTGCGGTACAAAGGAAACTTATTGAATGGTCAGGTTTTTGACCAGTCACCGGTGTCAGGAGAGCCGGTGCGTTTTAAAATGTCGGACGTGATACCAGCCTGGCAGGAAGCCTTGTCTCTGATCGGTGAGGATGGTGAAATCATCATTTTAGCCCATTCTGATCTGGCGTATAAAAGCCAGCAAATAGCGAATGTGATCCCGGCGTATTCACCGTTGATTTTTGAGATTGAATTGATTGATATACAGTAAAATGAGTTATGAGTTATTGGTTGTAAGTTATTGTTCAAACGACGAACAACAAATAATACCACTGTCCTTAAAAAGCCACTCCCGCCATTATTACCCAATCCTAAATCTTAAATCAAAAATCCTACCATCCTAGTCCTTAATCCTAGCAATCCTAGTCCTCATTATTGATTTCATCAAATAAGTTATTCAGCCGGTACATTTCATCCAACGTGTCGTCCAGGAAGAAATCAATCTCAGGAATACGCCGGATGTGCTTCCGGATACGTGTACCCAAACTCCTTCTTAAGCGGATTTTCCCCTCATTCATTTCCTGAATGGCTGCTGCTTTGTCGTCACGATTGTAAACACTAAGGTAAATTTTCGCATAACTGAGGTCGGGGCTCATTGAAACCTGTGTTACCGTAACCAAAGCATTTTTATATATGTATGATCCTTCATCCTGCAATACCAGGCTGAAGTTTCGCTTGATCATTTCAGCTACCTGACTTTGTCTTTTACTCTCCATGATAACTTGGTTTTGAGTGGGTAATAAAATTAAGAGTAACCCGGGAATAATAGTATATCCGTTGCTCTTACTACATAACAAACAAAGATACAATTCGATTATTGTTTTAAAGAATTAGTATTTTAGCCATTTCAGAAAAAATAGACTGCTCTTGTTTATACCCAGTTCGTATCTGTCAGAGAAAATTGAATTTGTCAAAGGGATTGGACCGGCCCGGGCCGAACTATTGCAAAAGGAGTTGGCGATTTTTTATATCGAAGACCTGCTTTTGGATTTTCCTATACGCTATATAGATCGTACCATTATTACCTCTATATCCGAGGCGAAGACGGATGGGGAGTATGTTCAGATCAAGGGAGTTTTGAAAGATTTTCGGGTTATAGGACAGGCTCGGGGACGCCGGCTGGTTGCCCTGCTTTCCGATGATACAGGAAGTATGGAACTGGTGTGGTTTAAATCCATCGAATGGATGGTCAATCACCTTACACGGGGAGTAGAATATGTGGTCAATGGCCGGGTGTCCCGCTTTCGAAGCCAATACAATATGGCTCATCCTGAGATGGAGGCGGCATCACAAAAAAAGCTTGAAACCTTTCAGACTTTTATACCTGTCTATCGCAGTACAGAAAGGCTAACAAAAAGAGGTCTTGATACCAAGGGTAGGAACCGGATTATGAAACCACTCATAGCAGAACTTCCCAGGGAGGCCTTCACGGAATATTTGCCGGAAGAACTAAGAAAACAATTCCGGTTCCCTGGTATATATGACACTATCCGGATGATTCATTACCCGGCTAATCAAAAGCAACTGAAAGCAGCCGAAAACAGGATTATCTTTGAAGAATTCTTTTTCCTTCAACTTCGGTTGATCAAGCAGTACCTTGTAAGGAAAAGAGATTTGAAAGGTCATGTGTTCGATTCGGTGGGAGATCATTTCCTTACTTTTTTTCATGATCATCTCCCTTTTGAGCTTACAGGTGCTCAGAAACGGGTTCTGCGGGAAATACGCCATGATATGGGTACAGGCAAGCAGATGAATCGATTGTTGCAGGGTGATGTGGGAAGCGGGAAGACAATAGTAGCTCTTTTGGCAGTGCTTCTGGCAAAAGACAATGGATTCCAATCAGCTTTGCTGGCTCCTACGGAAATCCTTGCCCGCCAGCATTATGATTCTCTTACGGAACTCGTAGCGGATATGAAATTTGAAATATCCATTCTGACAGGAAAGACGAAGGCTTCGGAACGGAAGGAACTTCTTAGGATGCTTCGATTGGGAGCGATCGATCTTCTCGTTGGTACTCATGCATTACTCGAAGACCGGGTTATATTCGATAAACTTGGATTGGCGATCATTGATGAACAGCATCGGTTTGGCGTGGCTCAACGAGCCAAGCTTTGGAAAAAAGGAAAGGAATTGCCTCCGCACGTGCTCGTGATGTCTGCTACTCCAATTCCACGTACGCTTCATATGACTGCTTACGGCGATTTGGATGTGAGTATAATCGACGAACTGCCACCGGGGCGAAAACCAATCAAAACTCTGCACAAAACAGAGTTTTATCGTTCAGATGTCATCAGTTTTATGAAGCAGGAAATCTCCAAGGGAAGGCAAATCTATGTGGTCTATCCATTAATCGAGGAATCGGAAACTCTGGACCTGGAAGATCTGAACAATGGATATGAAAAGTTATTGATTTTCTTTCCCCGACCTGACTATCAGCTCGGTGTAGTTCACGGGCGTATGACATCGGATGAAAAAGAAAAGGAAATGGAGCGGTTTTCAAAAGGCACGACCCATATCCTTGTGTCCACTACGGTAATCGAAGTAGGCGTGAATATCCCCAATTCTTCGGTAATGGTGATAGAAAATGCCAATCGCTTTGGGTTGGCACAGCTGCATCAGTTGCGCGGTCGCGTAGGCCGGGGAGGGTATCAAAGTTACTGCATTCTGATGACGGGAAATCAATTGGGTGATGATGCCAGAGCCAGGATTCAGACCATGGTGCGAACAAATGATGGATTTGAGATAGCTGAAGTGGATCTCGCGTTGCGTGGGCCAGGCAAAATTCAGGGTACTGAACAAAGCGGCCGGTTAACCTTTAGGAAAGCGGACCTCATCGAACACAAAAACATTTTGCATGCCGCTCGTGAGACGGCTAAGGTGATCCTCGAGGAAGATCCCGAATTGGATTCTGATCAATATCGTGGAATCCGCGCTTACCTGGAAGCACGGCATAAATCGGCTGAATGGTGGGGTCGGATTAGCTGATGTTCTGTTTTATGGGCAGGGCAGAAAAAGTGTGAAATAAGAGCATATGATGTGCAGATAATATGGGTCCATCGCTACTATTTATTAAACTGAATCTTATTTTTAACTCTGTAAAGTATTGCGTATTCACCGAACGGAGAATAGCCATGTCTTGAAGATAATTAGATTTTATACGGTCATCAGCATTAAAAAAGTATGGATATTTTAATAGCCAATTGAAAGTTTGTAACTTTGTTGATCGTTACTGAATAATGTAAGGAAGCAAGGGAATGTAATAATTTCCTCATGATTAATCATACTTGACAGAATGGCCAGAAAATACAAATCGACAGGATGTGCACGGATTTTTATCGTGCTGCTCATTGTGGCACCAATTGCTTTTTTCGTAGCATCCTACATCAATGGATCCAGTCCCATGGATACGTTGGGCCAATTATTTGGAGGGGATGAAAGGACCACTACAACAACTACTGCAATTGAAAATACAAATGATGATTCCACCACAGATCTCAAGGATCAAATCCGACGACTCCAGAAGGATGTTGATTACTACAAAGTAGAATCGGAAACCTACAAAAAACTTCTCGATGAATGTCAGGACGCCCGGTCAAGATAGCAGGTACTTACAAGAAATTATTTTTCATAATCTTATACAACTTAATTTAAACCTAGAATGAAGAAAATATTAGCCAATGATGGTATTCATCTTACCGGACAAAGAATGCTTGAAGAAGCAGGCTTTCAGGTGGACCTGAAAGGAATTCCACAAAACGAACTGAAAGATAAACTCAATGCTTACGATGTAATCATAGTGCGAAGTGCTACCAAAGTACGTCAGGATTTGATCGATCATGCCCCAATCTTAAGATCATCGCTCGCGGGGGAGTTGGTATGGATAACATCGATGTGGACTACGCGCGAAATAAAGGTCTGACGGTCATCAATACTCCGGCTGCAAGTTCGCAGTCTGTTGCTGAATTGGTGTTCGGGCATGTGTTCTCCATAATGCGGTCGATTCATTTGTCCAATCGGGAAATGCCCCAATCGGGTCATACAGAATTTAATAGGTTGAAAAAGGCTTATTCCAAAGGGCAGGAGTTGCGAGGAAAGACATTTGGTGTGATTGGACTGGGCAGAATCGGCCGTGAAGCAGCTGAGATTGCCCTTGGGCTGGGAATGAAGGTAGTAGGTGTGGACCCAATGGTCGATGAGGTCACTCTGGAGGTCGAACTACATCCGGCTTACTCTCAAAAACTTACGGTTACTATTCCTACCGTTTCACTGGACGAGTTGCTAAAGGAGGCGGATGTCATCACACTCCATGTTCCCGGTGGGGATAAAGCTCTTCTTGGTGCAGTTGAGATAAAAAAGATGAAGAAAGGAGTTATTCTTGTGAATGCGGCACGTGGTGGAGTCATCGATGAAGATGTCTTAGTGGAGGCACTCGAGTCAGGACAAGTGGCCGGAGCCGGGCTTGATGTTTTCGTCAATGAGCCAACCCCGAGACAGGATCTGCTTAATCATCCCAGAGTATCGTATACACCGCACATCGGTGCTGCGACTGACCAGGCGCAGGAGAAAATTGGTATTGAACTAGCAGAGCAAATTATAACAGCCCTGAAATAAAATAGGGAATGATTGATGAAAGGCATCCGTCAGGTGCGGATGTCTTCCATCAAAGTGTTTTCCGCCATTCCTCATAGTATTCCTGGAGCAACCCTTCCTTCAATGCATATCTGGAGAAAGCAACAGACTGGAAGGAACGCTGGTCAAGAATCCACTTGATTAGTAAAAAGGAGTGTACCATAAGATGGACCCTTTCATCCGGGATCAATTCGTCTTTTATTCTTTCAGCGAGTGTGGATTCTATTCTGCTCGAAATAAAGCTATAAACCTGGGAAGGATCAATGACACTAAAGTTGTTAGATTCAAACGACTCTCTGGTTAATGCTCCGGCTAATACATCAAATGTACCCGATCCTCCGATCAACGTTTTTGGAAGATAAATCTTGAGTTGGTTGATCAATGAACTTGCTTCGCGGTTTAGAAACTGATTCATTTCCAGGATTTCTGCGGGCAGGATCGGATCGCTAAACGGGATTTTATTTTGCAATACACCTAGCCCTATTGGTAAGCTTTTCTGGAATACTTTATGATCGTTGTGCGTGAGAGTAAATTCTATACTACCACCACCTATGTCCATAAAAAGGGCTTGCTTCTTATGGTGAAGGCTAGTCATTGTCATGCCCTGGTAGGTCAGGTCTGCTTCCCTTTGGCCATCGATAATCTGCGTCTTGATATTGAACCTGTCCAGAATCGCTGAGGTGAATTCCTCGCTATTATTGGCCGAACGGAGGGCGGAGGTTCCGACGGCGATGATATCATCCACCTGATAATGGGTGCATATGTCATAGAATTCTCCCACAGCTTTTATTCCTCGCTTCATGGCTTCATCTGCGATGGTTACTATGCCCGCTTGTGCCAGAAAAACATAGGCCCGCTTGTGGTATATGATGTCAAGACCTTCCTTTCCCATTGTGGCAATCACGAGATGAAAGGTGTTGGATCCCAGATCAATAAGGCCAATGCGTTTTTTCAAAATCGATAGTGGTATTGTAGGCTGATGTAGTATAATTTCCACCTGATATCTTCCGTTTTGTTCTCCATGAGAAGAGACAGGGAGCGGATATAGCGTGTTTTGATGCCATGGTGTTGATTGAACCAGAAGCCCATCCCAGCCATGATGCTGTAATCATTGTCTTTCATGAATTTAGCATTATCCTCGAATAGCGGAAATTGGATGGTAGAATTAATAATCCTTCCATAGATCATTCCGATGTCAAAATGAATCCGTGACAACCCATTATCCCACCAGGTCAGGTAGGATGCGTAGACGGGGATCTGAGCCATATGGACATTGATCGAATACTTGACTGGTGAGTAGGGGCTAGTCTGTGCGCCAGCATTTCGATACATTAGTTCTACATGACCATTCCATTGGGGGGCCAACCGGTAAGCAACTCCTACTCCTGCTCCATATCCCACCCGATGGTATCCAGCCAACATATCACCACTTATCTGGGAGAAATTAACATCTGTAATAATCCCTGCTGAAAAAACGTTATCTTGACCAGAGGTTTCTACTGTTGAAGCTAATGCGAAAATTATTGTTAAAATAAGACAGATAAATCCCTGAGCGGGAACAAAATAAGACTTGATAGCTTTGACTAGTTTAGTGAGCATTGATCAGTTTTCCATGAAAGTACTTTCAATACGCAATATCGGTATTTTTATTACAATGGTGTGCATGCCATTGGTACAGGTGTGGTCACAGCAAATTGTCCAGCTAGAGAACCCATCATTCGAGGATTTTCCACAACATAGCCGGCCACCAGCCGGATGGACGGATTGTGGCTTCTTTGATGAATCACCTCCGGATGTTCAGCCTTCGGGTGCCTGGGGTGTGTTCTGGCCAGCGATGGACGGGAACACCTACCTAGGAATGGTTACGCGGGAGAATGAAACTTATGAAAGCGTGGGACAGAGGATGAAAGGGGTTTTGTGGGCTGGCACCTGTTATCAGATGTCTTTTTTTCTGTGCAAGAGTCCGGTTTATTTTAGCGGAGTTAATATAGGAGCTAACAATGAAAGTAGAAGCACACCGGTACGCAATTTTGTGACACCGATTAAGCTGCGCATCTGGGGAGGTAATGATATGTGCCATAAAGAAGAATTGCTCGGAGAGACCGGATTGGTGACCAACAATGAATGGGAACGGTATTATGTGAAATTGTCCCCGAAACGAGGGAATTACCGCTATATATTTCTGGAAGCCTACTATGAGACCCCTGTGTTTTTTCCTTACAATGGTAATGTGCTCGTTGATGATGCCTCCGATATTGTAGCTTTGGGTCACTGCGATGATGCGGTGAAGGAAGAGCCTTTGGTTGCTGCACCAGAGGTTCATATCATTGATCCTGTAGAAAAAATCGATGCAAAAGAGATGCTCTATAAGTTGAGTGCTAAAATAAAAAACGTCGATTCAAAAAACAGGGTTTTTATGGCGGTGAATGATTATGAGATCAAAGACTTTAAGTTCAATCCTCATACAGGTGATTTTACTGTTTATTTAAAACTATCACCAGGTCGAAATGAGATTAAAGTCATTGGGAGTAATCGGGCGGGAACTGACACAGATTCCACCTTTATCCGCACCGTAGATCCATTGGCAGCTCTGAACAAAGTTCCTGATCCGAACAATAAGCCGCAGCAGAAAAACGAAAATACCATCAATGCCAGTAACTATAAACTTACCAATTCCGAAGGTAGAACAGCTCTGAAAAGAGGAGATGTTATTAATTTGGAACACCTTCAGTTCCAGGCGAACAGCAGTTCGCTTAGCAACAAGGATAGTGAGATCTTGGATGATTTATTTGAATTTATGCGAGATTATCCCCGAGTGGAAATTGAGATTGGTGGCCATACCAATGGCGTACCGGATAGCGATATTTGTAGGAAAATAAGCCAGGAAAGAGCAGAAACTGTTGCACATTATCTCGTCAACCGGGGTATAGATTATAAACGATTAGTTGCAGTGGGATATGGGAAAAAGTATCCGATCGCAACTAATGATACAGTAGAAGGCCGTAAACGCAATCAGCGCGTGGAGATTAAGATTCTGAAAATGAACTAGGACTACTAGGATTGTAGGATTAATAACTGAACTTTCGGTAGTTAAAAAAGTAAAATAAAATGGAGTGTTTTGTTATATCTAATACGCTGATATTGCGTATATTAGATTTGTATTTCACAACAAAAACACTCCATAATGCAAGATAACAAAACTTTACAAGAGATCACTTCCTTGTTTACAGAAACTACAAAAGCAAGCAGGATAATCATTGAGAAAGTAAGTTGCATGTCCCTGCCAAAAGTCCATGAAGATATCCGGACGATCCATCCGCGAGGCCCGCTTATTAAGTTGTTGATTTTACTCAAATTGATGGCCATACCTAGTATTCACAGGCTGAAGGTATTGGATATGAGTAAATTACTTCCTTTTGGAAAGGATGTCTTATACAAGATAAGGAATTCATCTTTGATCAATTGGAGGAAACTGATGCTTTATCAGTCTCAACAATGCATGAAAGGGATACATATAGACCTCAATGCAAGCGATCCGTGGAAGAGACCTTGTTTTATAGGGGACGATTCAGATATCCCCAAGACTGGTAAGTTCATAGAATTGGTAGGCCGTGTGTTTTCCCACGTTACGGGAAAATTTCCTTTAGGATTTAAAAGCATGAATCTATGTTACTGGAGTGGGTCCCACTTACTGCAGGTGGATTTCTCTTATCATATCGAAAAGGGCAAAAAAGGTGATCAGGGAATGAAGAAAAAAGAATTACGACAGCGCTTCTCAAAGAATCGGAAACGCTCCAGTCCGGGAGCCAAACGTGTTAAAGAAACCACGGAGAAGAAGGCTTCTAGTCTGATGTCCATGATCAGCAGAGCAATAGACGCAGGATTTTCAGCCTGTTATGTGTTGGCAGATTCCTGGTTTTTTAATTCGCAGTTGGTACAGTTTGTTTTGGATAATGATCTGCATTTAGTTAGCCGGCCTAAGTGGAACAAGTGGAAATATGTTTATAAAGAAAATGCTTATACGCTGGGTGAATTGATCAAGAAATTACAACGTCAGAAGAAATACAAAACCAGCAGGCAACTGCATATGAGAACAGCCGAAGTCCATGTCACATTTCAGGGATATCCAATAAAGTTGTTTTTTTACAAGGATAAAAAAAGAGGAAGTAAGTGGAATGCTCTGGCATCTACAGATAGGGCTTTAGGGGCCGTTCAGGCCTTCAAAGTCTATCAGAACCGATGGGCTATCGAGGTTGCCTATAAAGAAATCAAGCAGCACCTGGGATATGGTCAATCTCAATCCAGAGATTTTGATGGTCAAATATCTGATGCTGCTCTGTCACTTATGGTTTACAACGAGCTTTCTCATCAGAAAGCTATCAACGACTATGAGTCCATCGGTTACTTATTTGCTGAGGTTTCTCAAGACTGGTTAAAGCCCAATATCATCGAAAGATTTTGGAGTTATCTTTATGAATTGCTTCTTAAGATTTCTGAAGCCTTTAACAAGGATATCCAGGAATTGATAAATCTGGTTTTAAAATCAAATGAATTCTTTAGCCAATTCTTTAATTCTTTAGTCAATATGACTACCGAAACTTGAGTTAATGACTATAGATTTATGTTTCTTTCGAATTAAAGGTTATATTTAAGTGGTGAGTTTCAAGAGGTTTAATCAATTCATTTTAATCAGAATTCATGAGAAGTGTAGTACTTGGTTTTTCTTTTTTTGTTGCCTTTTTACTCTACAATTGCCAGGGATCC
>CAJDXA010000088.1_pt2 | contig 17232 bp, 15 predicted proteins | sample 7391711 | NCBI WGS metagenome assembly CAJDXA01 (sample SAMEA7055748, study PRJEB34461) | soil metagenome | biome: terrestrial ecosystem; feature: Peninsula; material: soil | place: Antarctica | collected 2016
CAGTGGAAATTGTCTCAAAAAAAAATATATATAAACCTGAAAAATCGTAACTTGTAGAATATTCGTGGAAGGACCAATATGAATTCATAGAAAAAATAAATACAAAAATGAATCCAACAACCCAGATAAAAAATTTAAACAGGCATCAAATAGAGATATTGAAGTTATTCACCAGAGAATTGGATGACAATGATTTGATCGAAATCAAGAGGTTGATTGTTAAGTATCTGGCGGATAAAATTACCAAATTAGCTGATGATGCCTGGGACAAAAACAGGTGGACCAATGAGGATATGGAGAAAATATTAAAGACTCATAGAAGAACTCCCTACGATCCTGAAAACTGATTCTTTTGAAAATTGTCCTGGATACAAATATAATGCTGGTTTCTACTTCAAGTAAATCCAGATATCGTCCTGTATTCGATGCTTTTCTAATGGAAGAATATGAACTGTGTGTTACTACAGATATTTTATTTGAGTATGAAGAAATTATAGGAGAACACATGGGAACTAAGTTTTCAGAATATATTTTGCTCTTAATTGAGAATGCACCGAATGTAAGATGGATAACAAATTATTTTAAATGGAATTTAATTGAAGCAGATGCTGATGATAATAAATTTGTAGATTGTGCCATTTCATGTACTGCTAAATATTTGGTGTCGGACGATAAACACTTCAATGTTCTTGATCGAATCTCTTTTCCAAAGGTAGAAATTTTGAATGCGAAGGAATTTCAAAAAATACTCAAAATAAATGCTAGCGACCAGTAATAATAGCTATCGTTACCATGCATCATATTATAGGTCAGAGATTTGACAAATCTCGATATTTGATTAACGTCTATATTGAATTAATTATCCCAAAAACCATCCGTGATGGCAATAATAGTTCATGACATCTTGTCAGATATTATACTCTTCGGTATTCTTTACATCTTGATCAAATTCATCTGGAGGAACATTAAAAATCGATACACTGTAATCCACCATGATTTCCATGAAATTGTTTTTGCAATATCCCGCCATTTTAGCTCGCTGCGTCAGGCTGAGTTTACCAATTCAAATAACTTAGGGGGAACACCATTTTGGCTTCCTTTTTATTCAACCCAGGATTCAGGGTTCACTAAACGATTACCCCTAGAATTATTGGCCTTCGACTAACGACTTCTTAATCCAATGGATTCTTTAATTTATCACATTCCACAATGACTGCATAAATTATTTTTCTTCAATTTACACCTATTATAGAACTGGTGGACAGCTTAGTATCGGGTGGTGCTGCGGATGGTGGTGAACATTTGGGAATAAGTTGATGTCGAAATCCAATTTGACGTGGTTTTTCATCAGGATTATTGTTCCGTAAAGGTTTCCCGTTCCAGTTCTCTCGAGTACGATATAATCATTTTTATCAACTACCGACCGTCAAAGAAATTACTTTCTGGTTTTCTTTGCCTATTCAAGGGATAATTCTATCTTTGCACCATCTTTAAAAAAGCGTTACTTTTACGATGCCTATGAGCCGTCATATGACCTTAAATATCAGTCTTTTTATACTCTTTTTAACGGGTATTATGAGTCCTCAAAGTGGATATTCACAGAGTGAATCTGCGGAATCTCATTCCGAAGATTTACTTGAAGAGGGATATGATCCAGCTAATACCGCATTTCACCATATTTCAGATCAAAATGTATTTTCTCTTGGATTCGCACAGATTCCATTGCCAATGTTTCTATATTCCAAAGCTGAAGGATGGAATATGTTTTCCAGTGGTCGGTTTGGGATAGGACTTCATGGGAATGGCCGTTATGCTGTTGATCGATATGTATTGGTCGAAGGCGTAGTTCGACACATAACTGAAGTGAGCTTTCCGAAGGGGAAAGTAGAACTTGGTGATCATCCTTTTGATTTTAGTACTGAGAAAAAGCCTGATGGAGCTGTAGCTGAAGTGGTTTATCTTCAGCATGGAAGTGAGAAATATCGATTGGATAATAAATCCACGCTGGATGGTGGACTTCTTGGTGGTGGACTGACATCATTTTATGATTTTTCGATTACGAAGAATGTAGTGACCATGGTACTGGTTATGCTGCTGCTCTTCTGGATCTTCAGAACTGCTGCACGGAGGTATCAGGAAAATGCGCTCCAGACACCCAAAGGAGTGCAATCGGTATTGGAGCCTATTTTTATATTTATAAGAGATGATGTAGCAAAGCCATTTTTAGGTGCAAGTTATTTGAAGTATCTGCCTTTTCTGATGACGCTGTTCTTTTTAATATTAACCTTGAATTTTATAGGACAGATCCCCTTTATTGGTAACCCTAATGTAACAGGAAACTTAACTTTTACACTGGCGTTGGCAGTGGTAACCTTTTTTGTGGTTAACCTAAGTGGAAAAAAATCATATTGGCAACATATCCTATGGATGCCGGGAGTACCTGTATTTGTAAAACCTATATTGACAATAGTCGAATTCATGGGTTTGATTTTGAAACCTATTGTATTGACATTGCGTCTGGCTGCAAACCTAACAGCTGGTCATATAATGATCGTCATCTTTGTGAGTTTGTTATTTATCTTTAATAATGCGGGCCAAAACATGCTTGGATCGGTTCCTGGTTTGTTGCTTGCTGCTCCGTTAACCATGTTTATGATGGCATTGGAGATCATAGTTTCTTTGGTCCAGGCTTTTGTGTTTACCATTTTGACGGCTTCGTATATAGGAGCAGCTATTGAAGAGGCACATTGAGGAGAATACGTTTTTTATAAAATTTGGATTTAATCATTTCATATAAATATTTTAATTATGACAGGATCAATTGCAGTAATAGGAGCAGGGCTCGCCGTAATCGGTGCCAGTATTGGTATCGGATGGATCGGAAGTAAAGCCATGGAATCTATTGCACGTCAGCCTGAAGCAGTGAATGACATCCGGTCGAATATGATCTTGATGGCCGCCCTAATAGAAGGGGTTGCTTTGATCGCGATCATTTTGTCGTTCTTTGTCTAAGAGGTATGAGAAATGGAAAATAGGTAGTTTACACTGCGATTGGCAGGTGAACTACCTTATTTTGAAAAAAAAAGTTAATCACACGATATGTTTGTTTTAGCAGAATTTAATGTCCTTCGACCCGAACCCGGATTGTTTTTCTGGTCGGTCTTGTTTTTCCTTATTTTCTGGTTTATGATCGCAAAATTTGCTTTCAAACCAATAGCCAATGCATTGAATATACGGGAAAATCACATACAGGATGCCCTTCTTGATGCGAGCAAAGCGAAAGAAGAGCTGCGCACGATACAAGAGGAGAATACACGTATGATGGAAGAAGCCAGAGCGCAACGGGCACAGATGATGAAAGAAGCTAAGAACCAGAGTAATAAGATGGTGGAGGACGCCAAAGAAAATGCCCGGGAAGAAGCAACCAAATTACTGGCACAGGCCAATGTGGAGATTGAAAATCAAAAGAAAGCAGCTTTGCATGATGTGAAGAATCAGATAACGGCATTAGCATTGGAGGTGTCGGAACGAGTCATTCAAAGAAACTTGTCAGATGACAAAGAACAGGTTCGGTTGATAAGTGAATTGGTGGACGATATCCATTTATCTTAATAAAATAAAACATGGCTTCATTACGAGTTGCAGAACGCTATTCACGGTCACTTTTGGAGTTGGCGATTGAATCATCAAAGGTTGACCGGATATATGAAAACATGAAGCATTTTCAAGCTTCCCTTTCATCATCAGATTTAAATAATCTGTTGATGAATCCGACTATTCATGGATCCAGGAAAAATGCCATTCTTCAGAAAGTATTTGGCTCGTCCTGGGATGCATTAATGCTTAAATTTATCGAGGTAGTCACCCGAAAGGGACGGGAGGATGTATTGCCGGAGATCGCAAAATCATTTTTTGAACAATACAATGAATATAAGGGCATCACTGAAGTGGTAGTTATTTCAGCTCAACCGCTTAATGAAGACTCCCTTGAGAAGATCAAGATAAAATTGGTAGAATCCGGAACGACCAAAGCCAATATTCATTTGGTAACCCGTTTGGACCCAACCCTTATAGGAGGGTTCATCCTGGAATACAATAATAATCAATACGATGCTTCGGTCCGGGGCAAACTGAATAAATTGAGAAATAAATTAATTAATAATTACATTGAAGCTGTTTGATTTTTTTGGTTTAAATGGCTTCATCAATTAAAATTTTAAACTATGGTTGGTATAAAACCTGATGAAATATCGGCAATAATCAAACAAGAGCTTTCCGGAGCTAAAACAGAAGCTGAATTGCAGGAAGTAGGAACTGTTCTTTCCGTGGGTGATGGTATTGCCCGTATTTATGGATTGAATAGTGTCCAGGCCGGTGAACTGGTAGAGTTTGACACGGGAACACAGGCTATAGCGCTGAACCTGGAGGAGGATAATGTTGGGGTAGTAATGCTTGGAGCAGCCGATAATATCATTGAAGGATCAAATGTGAAGCGAACCGGTTTAATTGCTTCCATCAACGTAGGAGAAGGCTTGCTTGGCCGTGTGATTAACCCGCTGGGTCAACCCATAGACGGAAAAGGTCCCATTGAGGGAACGACTTACAATATGCCTTTGGAGCGCAAAGCACCAGGTGTGATTTATCGTCAACCGGTCACAGAACCTCTTCAGACAGGGATAAAAGCGATTGACTCCATGATTCCGATAGGACGTGGACAGCGAGAGTTGATTATTGGTGATCGTCAGACGGGTAAGACAGCAATAGCAGTGGATACTATTATCAATCAAAAAGAATTTTATGACCGGGGCGAACCGGTATTTTGTATATATGTGGCTTCTGGTCAAAAATCTTCTACGGTAGCTCAGGTGGCTAAAGTACTTGAGGAGAAAGGTGCCTTGGCCTATACCGTGATAGTCAGTGCATCCGCTGCTGATCCTGCGCCAATGCAGTTTTATGCTCCATTTGCTGGAGCAGCGATAGGAGAGTTCTATCGGGATACTGGCCGACCGGCACTTATCGTCTATGATGACTTATCAAAGCAAGCGGTGGCTTACCGGGAAGTGTCCCTGTTACTTCGACGTCCTCCGGGACGTGAAGCTTATCCTGGTGATGTGTTTTACCTGCACTCCCGTTTATTGGAGCGTGCAGCTAAGATCATTGCCAATGATGAGATCGCACAAAATATGAATGATCTTCCTCAGTCTTTAGTGGATGCAGGACTTATAAAAGGGGGAGGATCATTGACAGCATTACCGATTATTGAAACCCAGGCGGGTGATGTTTCGGCGTATATTCCTACCAACGTAATTTCGATCACCGATGGTCAGATATTTTTGGAAACCAACCTCTTTAACTCGGGTATCAAACCGGCAATTAACGTAGGTATCTCGGTTTCACGTGTAGGTGGATCTGCCCAGATCAAATCAATGAAGAAAGTATCAGGTACACTGAAACTGGATCAGGCGCAGTTTCGGGAATTGGAAGCATTTTCCAAGTTCGGCTCAGATCTGGATGCCGCCACACAATCGGTGCTTGATAAAGGAGCGCGGAACGTGGAAATTTTAAAGCAGGATCAATATTCACCTGTACCGGTAGGTGAGCAGGTAGCAATTATTTACTTAGGTACTAATAACCTTCTTCGACGGGTTCCAGTCATTAAGGTACAGGAATTTGAAATGGAATTTTTAGCACAGATGCGAGCGGATCTACCTGAAGTATTGGAAAATTTCCGGAATGGTAAACTAATAGATGAAGATCTGAATAAAATGAAGAAGTTGGCCGATGACTTGGCCAAAATGTACACATAGATACTGAATACAATAAAGATAAGAAAGTAATAATCAGGAAAAGATGGGAGCGAATTTAAAGGAAGTACGGGAACGGATCAGTTCTGTGATCAATACACAGAAAAGCACCAGAGCAATGAAAATGGTTTCAGCATCCAAGCTGCGACGTGCGCAGGATGCTATTACCCGACTACGCCCTTATTCTGATAAACTGGATCACATTATGCGCAATATCCTGTCCAACCTCGATCAGGACATGGAGAATGATTTTAGCAGTACCAAGGATCCGGAAAGAATCCTGATTGTTGTGATTACTTCCAGCCGGGGATTGGCCGGAGCGTTCAACTCCAATCTTATCAAGCAGGCAGTACATCTTATCGAGAATAAATATGCAGAGTACGTAAAGAAAGGGCATGTTGAGATTTTATCTATAGGTAAGAAAGGAGCAGATTATTTTCGAAAAAACTATAGCGATATTCCACTGAACAGGGATTATGTGGATCTTTTTAATGACATGGATTATCAGAATCTGATGCGGGTTTCGCAGGAGCTGATGGATCGTTTCCTGGCTAAGGATACGGATCGTATCGAGGTCGTTTATAGTCAATTTAAGAATGCAGGTGTTCAAATCCCGAGTTCATCACGATATCTTCCTGTACGAACAGTTTCCGGAATCGGCGGTCAACCCGAGCAACTGGATAACAGCTACAGGGCTGATTATATTTTCGAACCTGATGTGGATGAGGTTCTGGAGCAATTGATCCCTTCCATCCTTCATATTCGGTTTCAGAAATTTATTCTGGACACTCATGCTGCTGAGCATGGCGCTCGTATGACGGCCATGGATCAGGCTACCGAAAATGCAGACGAAATACTAAAAGATCTGCGCGTCAGCTTTAACAAAGCTCGTCAGGAAGCTATTACCAATGAGATCTCTGAGATTGTCGGCGGAGTGGCTGCGCTGCAGGGGTAGATCTAATTTTCAATTTTAAGTTGTTAATTATTAATTGGGTGCAGGTACGCTACACTGTTGGTCATTGGTTGGTTGTCAATTGTCGGCATGACCTGTAGAGGACAGGGTATGTGAAAGTTGATGAATTGGAAAAGGTTTATAGGAGATATGTCTTAGCCAACATCCCACTTGGGAGTTTCAATTTTGAGCTTTGGTATTCAAATAAATTGGTCTTCATAATCCGCATCCGGCACAATTATCAATAAAGCTTATGAATCCCAGCTTTTTAACTTTCAGCTTGGCTCTTTGAGCTTAATTCCGTTGTCAATTTTCAACTATCAATTGTCAATTATTTAATGGAGCCTTCTCCACGTCTGCGTCCTGCCTATCAACGATATTCCAAAACTTCCCCGAACTTTTAGGGTGTTGGGATTATCTAACCATATACTGCAATTGAAAAGACGTCCTGACTTAGGATCGAGAATCTTTCCCTGTGTCCAGTAATTATCTCCATCAGGTTTTACGTCCATCATCATAACCATGCCTACGACCGATTTATCTTTCTGCTTGCCGGAACATCCTTCACAGGTTCTGGTGCGGGCTTCAGGCAGGAGCTTGGTGATTTTTCCAAACAGCCTCCCATCTTCTTTGTAGATTTTCACATGAGCGATATCCACATTTCTTTTATCGTCAATCGTGACCCAGGAACCAATAGGCGATTGAGCATGCACGATGATTCCTGTGATAAAAAATATAAGAATGATGAATAAGTGGTTTTTCATAGATGAACTGGAATTACTAACTTGTAGATTATAAAATAAAACACAATGTCAGGTATTAAAAGTATACCTCTACTTGTAACACTTCTTTTTGTCTTTTCGTGCCAACCAACTCTGGAAAATACATAATATATGGAAGTTCGAGAATTCATCCCGGTTATTTATCTATGCTCCATTTGAATTGACCACTGATATATCTGTGTTGAATGGTTCGCAGAAAAAGATTATCTCTCTGTTGATCCAAGCTGCAAAAGTGATGGATACCATGGACTTTGTTTTTAAACAGGGAATCGAAGTGCTGGGGCTGAGATGGTCATTAGTCTATGGTCTGTAGTCTGTAGCGCTAACAACTTGGTGGACAGAGAACTAAGTTCGTATTACTAATTCTGAGGACTAGGAAGTTACGTGATGGGTATCCAGCTTCTGCTTTTTAGGCTCTCGCTTAGGTGCCAACAACAATCGTCGCTCCTATGGTGGATGGCACCTTTGAGGTGCCCGTCACCTGGAATCTTACTTGTTATCGCTAAAGTGCAGTCATGCTTAGGATTTATATGGTATCACGAACTACGTTCCGCATGCACTAACCTAACCTGGACAGCTTGCTTCGGCTTAGCCGAGGAGTCAGAACCAAAGAGGATGGGGGAAGGAAGTTGCAGCGTTAGGCTGCGGGCGAGCGTACTGCCTTTACCCTGATCCACAAGTCTTGCCAAAATTTGGCAGAATGCCGCTTAAGACGGCACAAGCTATGATTGGTAAGTTACTTAAAGCGTCCTAATTCCAACCGCCTAATTACGTAATTCATAACCTGGGCTAGCCAGAACCAAAGAAGTAAGAAATTTTTCAGTGAAAAGTCTTGCCAAAATTTGGCAGAATGCCGCTTAAGACCGCACAAGCTATGATCGCTAAATAACCTAAAGCAATAGCGTCCTAATTCCTAATCCCTCACTCTCTTACTGAAGTAGATTTATATCCGAGAGTTCCTGACCTATCTGGTGAATTCCTGCCAATATTTTGTTTGCTTGTTTTTGGGATGGCTTTTTGTGGCCGTGTACATATTGGGAAAGTAACGTAGGATTCATTCCGATTTTTTCAGCGAGGAAGTTAGCATTCAGTACTTTGTAGTACTTGAAAAACTGTTGAAAGTCAATTTCCAACTTCAGATCATCGTGTTTAAGGTCCAAAAATTGATCTTCAAAGAATAATTCTATAGCTTCAAATGCATTTTTGATTAACTCAGGAATTGTTTTTCCTGTAGTAAAAATTGGAAGCTTATTCGAATATGCCGAAAAGCCAGTATCCGTTTTTTCAACGATCATGTTAATTTTTTTACTTTTCGCCAGATCTTTTGATTCCTGCATCTTTTAATATTTTATTTTCTAACCTTTACCCACTTCCTGGCTTCCATGATTTGCAAAGATGATAGTACCTGATTTTTTATCATTCCTCATTTTTATATGTGAGCCTCATCTTTGGTATTAGTAACGAATAATCTAATAACAAATAACTCAATAACTAAAGCAAAGCCCAACCTCTATCTAAGAGCGAAGCGCCCTTATACCTAAAGCGAAGCGTCCTAACTCCTAATTCCTATCCCCTCTAGTACGCTTTCGCAAACACCACTCTTCTTTTCGAGGGTTTTCCTGATATAAGATCAGTCCCTTCTTCTTCCTCGGCATCTTGAGGTATGCAACGAATAGTGGCTTTGGTTCGGTTCTTGATTTCCTCCTCGGTCTCCGCGCTGCCATCCCAATGGGCATAGACAAAACCACCTTTTGATTCGATGGCCAATTCGAATTCTTCCATTGTATCGACTACCGTGGAGTATTGTTTTCTGAATTCCAGAGCCCTGGTGAATAGGTTGTCCTGGATTTCCACCAGCAATTTTTCAATATAATCGGATAAGTTTTCCAGAGGAGTAAGACTTTTCTCTTTGGTATCGCGACGAGCTACTTCGACTTGATTCTTATCCAGATCACGTTTGCCGATTCCGATCCGGACGGGTATACCACGAAGTTCATGTTCTGCAAATTTGAAACCTACCCTGTTCTTGGGATCAGCATCATATTCTACGGAGATTCCCTTTGCCTTAAGATCCTTCATGATTTGAAGGGCAACCGAATCCACTTCCTCGGATGGCATCGGTATAGGGACAATAACCACCTGGATCGGAGCGATTTTGGGTGGAAGGATCAGACCTTCATCATCTGAGTGGGTCATAATCAGTGCACCCATCAGACGCGTCGATACTCCCCAGGATGTAGCCCATACGTATTCTTCCTTGTTTTCCTCATTGGTGAACTTGACATCAAAAGCTTTGGCGAAGTTTTGTCCCAGGAAATGGGAGGTTCCTGCTTGTAAAGCTTTGCCGTCCTGCATGAGCGCCTCAATGGTATAGGTCTCCAGAGCACCTGCAAATTTTTCACTTTCCGATTTTGTTCCCCGGATGACTGGCATGGCCATATATTCTTCAGCAAAAGTAGCATAGACCTCCTGCATCCGTTCGGCTTCTTCGATGGCTTCTTCCTCTGTTGCATGAGCAGTATGGCCCTCCTGCCACAGGAATTCCGATGTGCGAAGAAAAAGTCTGGTCCGCATTTCCCATCGGACGACATTGGCCCATTGATTGATCAGTATAGGCAGGTCCCGGTAGGATTTGATCCAGTCCCGGTACGAATTCCATATAATAGTTTCCGAAGTGGGCCGAACGATGAGTTCTTCCTCTAGTTTGGCATCGGGATCCACCACGAGTCCTTCCCCGTCGGGATTGCTCATCAACCGGTAATGAGTCACTACAGCACATTCCTTCGCAAACCCTTCCACATGGTCAGCTTCTTTACTTAGAAATGATTTGGGTATAAAAAGTGGAAAATAAGCATTGACGTGACCTGTTTCCTTAAACATTAGGTCGAGTTGGTCTCGTATTTTCTCCCATATAGCAAACCCATAGGGCCTGATTACCATACTTCCCCGGACTACAGAATGATCCGCTAACCGGGCTTTTTTAATAATGTCCACATACCATTGTGAATAATTTTCCTCTCTCGATGCAATGCCTTTGGCCATATCAAACGTTATATATATGTAGTATTTTTACTAAACTGGAAATCCTCATAAACTTTTGTTAACGGTGAAACTATTATGTCCGATTATGCGTCATATACATGAGTGACAGATAGAACCCTCAGGAATTTATGAGAGAAGTTTTTAGGTTTATCAGATTTTAACTAAGAATCCGGCTCAAAAGTAATAAATTAGACGAGAGAAAATTCAGATCACAAGAATAAAAAATAGATTATGAAAAACTTTATGAAACATATCGGCCTTTTAGTAGTCGCAACGATAGCCTATTCCGGCTCGGTGTATGCTCAGTTCGACGATGTATACTTTGATCCCGCCAAGGATCAGTATATGGCCAATAGCAACGTAGGTCAGTCTTCAAATCGCGGTACAAGTTCTAATGTGCAATCTACGGAAGATCAATCATACAACTATGCCCGAAGTAATGACCAGCCTCGTATGGACGACGGACAGTATGCCTATGATGATGATCAATATGATTATTACAATGATGATTACTCAACAGGTAATAACTATTTTGACGATTATGCGTATACCCGAAGAATCAATCAATTTCACCGGGACAGATACTTCTATGACCCTTTCATGTATGATGATTTCTATATGATGGGAAGTATGTACAGCCCTCATCGTTTTTACAACCCATACCGTATGTCCGGGTTTTACAGTCCGTTCTACCGTCCGGGCTTGAGTTTCTCGCTTGGACTTGGAAGCTCATTTGGATTTGGAAGTCCTTTTGGATACAGAAGTCCAATGTATGGTAGCTTTTACAATCCTTACGGATATGGATTTTATGATCCTATTATGTCATACAATAACTATGGATACGGCTATGGTGGCTATGGTGGCTATGGTGGAATGTACGGAAGTGGATATCCTTATGTTTATAGGAATAACGTAAACCACGGCGAGCGTCCGGTATATTATAATAACAACGGTGCGAGAACCAGTGGAACTGGAGTTGTACCTACAGCACGAGATGGAAGGATACAGGTTCGCTCCAGCGGAAATAGTGATGGTTACGTGGCGCCTACTACAAGATCTTCTCCAAGAACACAGGATCGATCCAATCAGACTGGTACTGTGCGAAGTGGTGAAGACCAGAAGTTGAGTCCACGGTCATCAGATAGTCCACGGTCTACCGATAGTCCTCGGACTAACCAATCACCGCGGTCTAATACTTATACACCTACACCGGAGCAAAAAGCTACTCCTAATCGTGTGTATCAAACGCCTTCCCGGGTTGAACAAAAATCAACTGGTGACAGAAGTACTTACACACCGCGTAGTACACCGCAAAGTAAAACTTATACGCCTTCAAGTAATTCACCGAGGAAGGCTTATACACCTGACAGATCAACGAGTCGGGGGACGTACACCCCAAGTAGCAGAAATTCAGGACGTGATTATACGCCGTCATCCAGAGATTCAGGTTCTACGATTAATCGAAGTGCCCCTACACAACGAAGCTATTCACCTTCATCTAGAAGTACTGGATCTTCAAGCTCTGGAAGCAGCAGTAGTGGGTCATCTTCCTCTTCTTCTGGACGCACTTCACCTCGATAAGGAGATGATGGAGAATGGATAGTTCAAAGACCTGTAAGAACAGGTATTAATATATAGCAGGCTACCTGGTAATTTACAAATTAGGTAGCCTTTTTTTTGACTAAAAGAAAGTAATCATGGCACATAAAAATATCCTAGCGGGGCTTTTCTTTTTGATTTTTGTAGTGACTGGAAATAGTCAAAATATACTGGACGCTTACAGGTATTCCTTTCAGACTCCTACCGGTTCAGCCCGGTTTAATGGCTTGGGTGGATCGATGAGTGCGATTGGTGCTGATCTAAGTGTAGCTAGTCATAATCCTGCCGGCATTGGCGCTTTCTGGAAAAGTGAAGTTGCAGGCACAATGAATGTGTCTGTCATGTCCAATAATGCCACCCTGATCAACGGCGGTTTAGGTAAGATGGGTACATCTGATTTTGAAATGACAATCCCACAGGGCGGCATTGTTTTTACCACGTACACGCCCAACAAGAACTGGATGGCCAAAAGCTTTAGCATTACGTACAATAAAATGGCCGATTTTGACAACGAAATATTTTATGAAGGGAATTCTCTGGGTAGTATCAGTGAACGTTGGGCAGCTCTGGGTACCGGAGTTCATCCCGACGACTTGGGATTCCTGGAAGCGGGTCCTGCTTATACAGCCGGAGTTATCTATGACAGAGAGGGAGATGGTCTGTACGAGTATGATTACTTCAGGCATGAAGATCAAAAGTTATATCGAAGCCAATTAATTGACCGGGAAGGGGGCTGGGGCGAAGCCGGCGCGACTTTTGCAGGCAACTACCGGAATAAATTATTGATAGGTGCCACAGTGGGATTGGATTTTATAAACTACAAGAGTAAGAATTCCTATCTGGAAGATGATAAAACAGATGTTGTTCCACAGTTTGATGAGTTGCGATTTACAGAATATTTGACAACCACTGGTGTAGGATTTAATGCTAAGATCGGAGCTATCGTAAAGTTTACTCCTGTTATATCCTGGAGTGCGTCATTGGCCACTCCCACAGTGCTAAGTCTTACGGACAATTTTCGAAATACCATCCAATATAAATGGACAGAAAACAATTCTTTGAAGTCAGCTGACGGAGACAGTGGAGAAAGTCGTTTTGAGTATCAATTCATCAATCCATGGAGGGCTTCTACAGGGCTGGCCTATAAAATTGGTCGCAGTGGATTTATTAACGGAGAGTTAGATTTCGTGGGATACAATTTCTCGAAATTTAATTTTAAGGGTGCTAATATTTCAGATCAGCAGTTGGAGAACGACCTGAACCGTCAGATTGACAATGAATTCAGCAATTCAATGAATTTTCGTGTAGGTGGCGAGTATGTTCTGGATGCTTTCCGTTTCAGGGGTGGTGTCTTTATGTATGGTTCACCACTGGATCAATTTAAAAACACGAAAGGATTTAGCCTGGGCTTTGGTTACCGGGCAGATCGATGGTATTTAGATGTGGCTTATATGAACCGTTCAAATTCGTATGATTTTAGTCCGTATGAACTGAACAATGCCGTAGTTCCTTCCGTCGATATAAAGAGCAAAGCCTCTAATATTGGATTGACAATCGGGTTTAAGATTTAAAGGACATTGGTGGAAAGCATTTGAAGTGGGAGAAGAGTGATTGGGGAATGCCTTTCACATGTGAAAAGGGTTTGTAGATTCCTGCGATAGTTGAATTGGTAAAGGTTTAAGGCACGCTTGAAGATGCATTACACGATCGGCATTCACAGTGGGTGGAGAACGATTAGCAATCCATCCAAAAAGAAGACATTTTCGTTTACTGAACAATGGTACATTTAATACCATGGATATCATTTGTGACGATATTGTATTTGATTATCTTTCACCTGGGATTGGAGAAGGAGTGTGGGGTGTATGGATGTGATATTGTAGGAGTCTTAGCAGATTTAGTTGATATTTTAAAATGATGAGGCTTGATTAAATGTGGAATATGGTTTTGAGTCTGCTCCGAAAAGTCTAAGATCATTGATTTTCAACTTTCTCACCCCAACCCCTAAAGGGGAGACCGTTGAAAATCAATGATCTATTAAAAGTCCCCTTGAGGGGATTTAGGGGCGGAAGACTTTCCGGAGCAGACTCTGTTTTTGATATTGAATAAAACCTGTCAGGTCTGTAATCAGTTATCGTTTTTTAAACCGGGTTGAATACAAAATTCATCCAAGCATTATACCTTGTTGGTGTTTAAACTGGCACCACTTTAGTGTGCCTTTTTATCGATAATCCGCTCCTATCTTTCTATAAATTTCCAGACTCTCAGGGTTTCGCATAGCATCAGGATTTACGGTACTACCAATGTCCATACCCATCAAAATTTTCTTGACGGGAGCCTCCATTTTTTTGCCACTAATGGTATAAGGAATGTCTTCCACACTGATAAACTGGTCGGGCACATGTCGCGGAGAATGAGTGGATCGCAACTTCTTCTTTATCCTGTCGATGAGGTTCAGGGTTAGTGACTGTCCGCCTTTCATTTTTATAAATATAGGCATAAAGTGATCTCCGTTCTCCTGCTCCAGATTCACTACGAGACTGTCTTCTACTTCTTCGAAGCCAATCAGTGACTGATATATTTCCGCCGTCCCTATCCGTACTCCATGCCGATTGAGTGTTGCATCAGAACGACCAAGAATTTTGAGCATTCCATTTTGTGTGATTTCTAACCAATCCCCATGACGCCATATGCCAGGATAGTATGAAAAGTAACTCTCCTTATATCTTTTTTTATTATCATCGTTCCAGAAATAAATAGGCATGGAGGGCATGGGTTTAGTAATAACCATTTCACCCGTTTGATTCAGAACTGGTTTGGAGTTTTCATCAAAGGAAAACATGGAAACGCCAAGTCCCCGGCATTGGATATAGCCCTCCAGTACTGGTTTTATGATACATCCTCCGACAAAAGCTGTACACACGTCTGTGCCACCACTCATAGAGCATAACCAGACATCTTTTTTAATATGGTTATAAACCCAGTCAAAACCATCTGGTGGGAGGGGGGAGCCCGTTGATCCAATGGATCGTAAATTACTGAAAGTATGATGACCAGCAGGATTAAGTCCAGCCTTCATACAAGCCACTATAAATGGTGCGCTCGTGCCGAAATGATGAATACCTACTTCTTCCGCGAAATTCCACAACACGTCCAGATCGGGATATCCTGCACTTCCATCATAGAGAACAGCTGTGGCTCCGGTAAGTAAACTGGCCTGGACAAAATTCCACATCATCCATCCTGTAGTTGAATACCAAAAAAAGCGTTCTCCCCGCTGAACATCATTATGAAAAGCCATATATTTCATGTGTTCCAGCAGCATGCCACCGTGGCTGTGTGTGATGGCTTTTGGAAGTCCGGTAGTCCCCGAAGAATAAAGTACCCAGATTGGATGATTGAATTCCACGGGTGTGAATCGCAGTTCAGGAACTTCCCCTTGAAAGATAGAATCCCATAGGACGTATTTATCGTTACTCTCAACATCACTCTCCTCCTTTGAATTGAGATAGGGTATGAAGATAACCCGTTCTATGGATGGAATATTCCGCGTGACTTCAGCGATCACATCAGTGCGATCAAAGGTTTTTCCTCCATAGCTATAGCCATCAGCTGCAATGAGGATCTTGGGATGTATTTGTTTGAAACGGTCCAAAACGCTTTCAGCGCCAAAATCGGGAGAGCAGCTCGACCACACGGCTCCCAAGCTGTTGGTAGCCAGGAAGCTGATTGTTGCTTCCGGAATGTTGGGCAGGAAACCCACAATGCAATCTCCGGCTACAATTCCGCATTCTTCAAAATATTCCTGTAACCAACCTACTTTATTTTCAAGTTCCTCCCACGACATTTCCTTCGTTTCACGGATCTCTGATTTACTGATGAGTGCGGGGAAATCGGATGTGGAGTTCCTGAAGATATGTTCAGCGTAATTTATTTGTGAATTAACAAACCAGCGGGTTTCTGGCATGGCTTCTCCGTTGGTGATTGATTCGTACGACCTGTGATTGATGACATTGAAGTATTTCCAGATCGATTCCCAAAAGATGTCGACATGATCGATGGACCATTGATGCAATACTTCGTAATCCTGTGGAATATTCAAGTTGTATGAAGCATTAAGCCAATCAATAAATTGGACCAAATGACTCTTCTGAATAGTCCTCTGATCAGCTTCCCATAGTTTGCGTGCATCCATATTTGTCTCGATAAAGAGTTGAAATTAAAATGGAAATATACCAATTTTAGGTCAGAAAAGTAGGTCCGTTTTTCGTAAATAGTGAAAAGTAGGATATCTGGTTAACGAAATGTATTTTTATTTCTTTCTGATTTGCTGGCTTCGATGCTTTTCTGGAAGGGTAAATTAGATAGCGCAGAAATATCCAGCTGATATTTCCACACTTCTGGATTTCCACACTTCTGAATTTCTACGCTTTTGAATTTCTACGCTTTTGAAAAATGCTATGCCTTTTTGAATTGCCACGCCTTTTAAAGCGTGGTTTCCGGGATTATTCTTAATTAGGCTTTAGCCTAAAACTTAACAGACTGTGTGAAAACTATATATATGATTTGCCCCCGTACGGGGGATAAAATGGAGCAACAAGATTTGGGCTTTAGCCCTAAACTCCAATAGATTATGGGCTAAAGCCCGCATTGTGAAATTGATCCGAGTCCACGGGCTGAAGCCCGTGGCAATTCAACTACACTACATCTCGTCAGCTACACTACATCTCGTCAGCTACACTACATCTCGTCAGCTACACTACATCTCGTTTTAACACAGTCTCTTAAGACAGCAGGATGAATATTTGCATTGTCTCTCAGTGGATTTCAAAACTGATAAGGTAAAGATAGGGTGCGGACATGATATTACGCACATCATAAATAGATTGTAACAATGTATCTTTCTAATCCTCTAAGGCGGACAGGGTGCCAAACACATTAATAGCGCTGGTGCGTGGCACTTCCAAAGTGCCCCGCACCTTGAGATGCTCCGGAGTTCAGGTGCCGGGCACTACCCTCACGCTCTTCCTCTCGCTGCAAGTGCCAAACACCA
>CAJDXA010000033.1_pt1 | contig 17218 bp, 13 predicted proteins | sample 7391711 | NCBI WGS metagenome assembly CAJDXA01 (sample SAMEA7055748, study PRJEB34461) | soil metagenome | biome: terrestrial ecosystem; feature: Peninsula; material: soil | place: Antarctica | collected 2016
AATAAAATATTGCATTTCTAACCCCGCCATGAATGGCGGGGCAAAATCCTTCTGCTGAAACTCCCGAATCACTACTAAAGAATTACTAGCATCACTGTGGGGGAGAGAATAAAAACATCGTTTTCACACACCCTGTGGATACCGGGGTTACTCATATATCTCGTTTTTACCCAGCCTTTTCGGAGCAGGCACACCATTCTACTTTTAGAGTCAACCATTTCTTTTCATACTTTGCCATGATGCAACGTAATAAGACCAGAGAAACCTGTCTGGTTTGTTATTTACCCAATTTCATTTTTAAAAATTGTCCAGTATAAGATGCTGCAATATCTGATATCTCTTCCGGAGTCCCCATTCCGACAATGTTTCCGCCCCCAATACCTCCTTCGGGACCCAGGTCTACCACCCAATCAGCGGATTTGATGATATCCATATTGTGTTCCACGACCAATATGGTGTGACCCAGCTCAATCAACTCGTTAAATGCTGTCAATAATTTTTTGATATCATGAAAATGTAATCCGGTGGTAGGTTCATCAAAAATAAAGAGGATGTGTTCCTTTGGATTTTCATGACCGAGAAAGAAGGCCAGTTTAAGGCGCTGTGCTTCACCGCCTGACAATGTGCTGGAAGGCTGCCCCAGACGAAGATAACCCAGACCTACTTTATTTAAAGGTTCCAGCTTGGAAACAATATCCAGCCGGTCTTCAAAGAATACCAGAGCATCCTCGATGGTCATGTCGAGTACATCGTAGATGTTTTTTCCCTTATATTTTACTTCAAGAACTTCTTTTTTGAACCGCTTACCATGGCAAACTTCACACTCCAGATAAACATCAGATAAAAATTGCATTTCAATCTGAATTTCTCCGTCTCCCTTGCAATTTTCGCATCGACCTCCTTCTACATTGAAAGAAAAATGACGGGCCGAATAACCTCGGATCTTGGATAAATTTTGATTAGCGAAGGTATTCCTGATGTCATCGAAGGCCTTTACATAGGTTGCAGGATTGGAGCGACTGGAGCGACCTATTGCTTTTTGCCCCACAAATTCGACGCTCGAGATCAGTCCAACATCACCTGAGATAGCTTTATATCCACTGCGTTGGCCTGATTGGATGTTCTCCAGGTGTTGGTTAAGTGCAGGGAACAATATTTCATGAACGAGCGTGGATTTTCCGGAACCGGACACTCCCGTCAGCACATTCAGGACACCCAATTTAAATTGGGGACTGATATTCTTAAGGTTATGCATAAAAGCCTCCTCGATCGTAATGACATTACTGGAGGACCTTCGTCGTTCAGGAACCTCAATAGAATATTCTCCAGCCAGATAAGCCAACGTCAGGCTTTTATTTCCCTGTCCACTTATATTTCCATTTAACGCCCCTTGATAAACAACTTCACCGCCTTGTTCACCGGCTAGCGGGCCCATGTCAATGAGGTAATCAGCCTGACGGATTATTTCCTCTTCATGTTCCACGACTACCACCGTATTACCTAATTGCCGAAGATCCTTAAGTACAGCAATAAGTTGATCACTATCCTTGGGATGAAGTCCAATACTCGGTTCATCGAGAATATATAGCGACGATGTCAGATTACTTCCAAGACATTTAGTTAGATAAATCCGCTGTGTCTCACCTCCACTGAGTGTTCCGGAAAGCCGATCCAGATGGAGATAGGATAAACCTAACTGGTTCATTGCCTTCAGTCGCATTTCAATTTCAAATAATAATTGCTTCGATATTTTAGCATCATTCTCATCTAACTCAAGGTTTTGAAAAAAATCATACAGTTGATCGATCGGCTTTTCGGTCAGATCGGCAATATTCTTACCCTTTATTTTTACATATAGTGCTTCAGGGCGTAGTCGTTTACCTTTGCAATCCGGACATTTGGTCCTACCTCTGAAACGGGAAAGAATAATGCGGTTCTGGATCTTATAGGATTTCTCTTTCAGTTCTGCGAAATACTTATCCAATCCCTTGAAATACTTATTCCCTGTCCACAACAAGTCTTTTTCTTCCTCTGAGAGGTTCTTATAGGCCTTATGTATAGGAAAATCAAAATGGTGTGCCTGCTCGATTAGAGGATCGAGATATTTCGTAGCAGTCTCTCCTTTCCATGGTCCAATACCTCCATCATAGACCGAGAGGTTGTGGTCAGGAAAAACTTTATGTTCATCAATGCCCATGATCCTCCCAAAACCTTCACAAGTCTTGCAAGCTCCAAAAGGATTGTTGAAATTAAACAGATGTGGATCCGGTACTTCGAACTGAATACCATCGAGTTCAAAACGATTGTTGAAATAATGCATTTCACCACTTTCATGCTCCTTCACATAACACGCGCCCCCTCCCTCCGCAAATGAAGTCTGAGCAGAATCACCGATTCGGTTTGTGTTATCTTCATCATCAGCTTTCACTACAAACCGGTCAATGACGACAAGAATCATTTTCTCGTCTACATCTTCGAGTTTTTTGGAAAGGAAAGATTTTTTCGATTCTCCGAGAAAGTCTTCAATTTTCCATGATTTGTCATCTACTTCGATGCGGTTGTAACCACGTTGTAAAAGCATTTCCAGGTGAGTACGGATATTTCTCTTGGGGTAATTCCGATTCAAAGTTGTCAGCAGGATTACCCGTGAGTCTTCCTCCAAGGTCATAATAAAATCTACTACATCACTTATCTGGTGCCTACGCACTACATCACCGGAAACGGGAGAATATGTAATTCCGATACGTGCATAAAGAACACGTAGATAATCATAGATTTCAGTCATTGAGCCCACAGTACTCCGGGCATTATTAGTTCCTACCCGTTGTTCCAGGGCGATGGCCGGACAAATGCCTTTGATGTAATCTACGTCGGGCTTTTTCATCCTGTTCAAAAACTGACGAGCATAGGATGACAAACTTTCCACATACCGGCGTTGTCCCTCTGCATAAAGTGTATCCATGACCAGAGAGGATTTTCCGGATCCGGACACACCTGAGACCACAATTAATTTATTACGGGGAATATTGACATCCACTCCTTTCAGATTGTGAACGCGCGCACCTTTTATTTCTATAATTTTATTGGTCATTTGGTTATTTCTTCAATTATCTTGTATATTAGCTCTTGCAAAGAACGTATATAAAAAAATCAATTTGTTAATTTGTTCAAGGTTTTATCTTTCATCAAAAGTATTTCACTAACTTTGAATCGTTAATCAATCTCTAACCACCAAAATATTGTCTTATAGCTTAGAAATTTTACACTGAATCGAAATTTATTATTTAACCTTAATAACCCAAAAACGATTTGGTATGCAAATGACTATGCTTACAGACAAAGATTTAATTAACTCCTACCTGGGTGGTGATGAAAAATGTTTCCAGGAACTTCTTAGCCGTTACGAAGACAAAATCTTTACATCCATCTATATGTTTGTAAAGAACACGGAACTTGCCGAAGATATTTTCCAAGAAGTCTTCATTAAGATTATCAAAACACTCCGGGCTGGTAAATACAACCACGAAGGAAAGTTTGGACCTTGGGCAATGCGGATCGCATACAATATGTGTGTCGACAATTTCCGGAAATCCAAAAGACGTCCACAGATCAATCCCACAGAAGAGTTCGACATCTTTGACGTACTTGAAGTAGAAGATGACAATGTAGAAACGACCATGATCAAAAATGAGACTTTCTCAAAAATTCGTCATCTGATTGACCTTTTACCACCGGAACAAAAAGAAGTGGTCATTCTGCGACATTACGCTGATCTTAGCTTTAAGGAAATTGCGCAACTCACCCGTGTGAGTATTAATACGGCCTTGGGTCGTATGCGTTATGCCCTGATCAACATGCGTAAAATTGTCGAAGAACGTAACATTGTTCTGACCTAAACACTTTGTATAGCCGAGAAGACTGACATTCTTTCCTACTTTCCATGAACAGGTAAAGAAAATTTAAAACCCTCTGATTCCGATGGAGTCAGAGGGTTTTTTTATGCGGAATCAATTCAACGGAAATAGAGGATACCATTTCATCAGCACAGCCTTTCTAAAGAATTGCCATGAAGATTATTGTAAAAAATGACACACCAGCATTTGGGATGCTCATTTAAAATTTGCTCCCAGCTGCCAATTTGGGCAAGCACATTAGTTCATAAATCCTTCATCCATGGTCTGAAGAGTCTTCTTTCATCTGAAAAGTAATCAGCTGGAAGCTATAAAATAATCTACGAAACAAATTGAATTTCCCTCTATTGATTCAAAACTGGCTCCAAGCTTACTGTTCCCCCCATTCTCACCCTCCGCTCCTTTTCAATATCCCCGGGCCGGAGATGATTTAGATTCTGGTATCCCTTGAGAATTGAATTCTCCGCATTGACCTCCTTCATCGATATTAAGTTACCTTCAGGATCCTCCAAAAACGACACACCTATTACAGTTTTCCCTTCAAAAAGCATCTCTATTCGACTACAAATTATCTTGTTCATGGCAATATATCCTCCCGCATCATCCAAAGGAAAATAAATAGATTCTGCGTTCCCTTCCACATCTGCCTGATAAAGATCTCCATCCCGGAAATATGCAGTGATTTCACGGCCTTTGATTTGATTAAAATAAATACTGTCTGGCGATGTGATAATAAAGGCGTTGCCTTTGATCAGGACATCTTTGATCTCTCCATCATGCATCGAAATAAAAATCGTATCACCGGATAATTGTGTAGTATCCATCCAGAGAATAGGTGTTCCATAAAGGATAATGACTGAATCGGACTCCTTAAAAGCAAGTGAATCGGCTCTACCCTGCATATCATCACGCAAAATTGCGACATCATGATAAGCACTAAAATCCTGGACCGTATCATTTATGGTCTGATTCAGAGTGTCTTTTCGTGAAACAATAGACTGATATGTATACAAAGTATCCGAGATTAACCTGAGAGTGTCGCCACTCTCACTACTCCATTCGAAAAGCGGCCGCTTCTGTAAAGGGATTGCTCTGGCTGACTGACCATCATTACTGTACTGCAGACTATCGCTGTAGATACGTTTAAATCCTGAACTGTCCTCCCATATAACGTTACCAGAGGCAAATCCTTGCTGAGTCACATCATTGTAATCCAGAAATTCGGATTGAAGAGTAAAGTCAATTCGTTCCACACGGGACCGACCCCGGGATCGTACCGCTTTTGTCTCTGTGTTATAGATCAGAGTATCTCCCGAAGCATTTACATCGTCCCCATTCACAACAGCATCCTGATAAAGATACAGCAACCCTTCTTTCTCGTTGTATATAATCTTTCTTGCTGTGGCTACCTGATCATTCTTTTTGATGTAAGCTTTGCCTATCATTTCATATCGCCCCTCTTTCCCAAAATAATAGATACTGTCTGCATGGCCATTGGTTTCTCCTGATTCAAACTGAGCGGAATTATAAAATAACGCTTCGTCCTCATCCAGGAGGTAGTATCCATTTTCCGCATACAATCGGCTTGTATCATCATACACTACCGTAGGACCTAAAAATTTTACTCGGTGCTCTTGTGTGAAAAATGCCATGGAATCGGCCTTCAGGTTAAATGTATCACTGATTACCACAACGCTGTCCTGAAAGATCACCCGGTCTTCATTGACGTAAAAGATACCCCGCAATGAACTTAATTGCATTCCTCCGTCCATCATATAGGACTTATTACTGTACCGCGCTATTCTGCTATTAAGATCATAAAATAAATGAGACGTAAAAAGTTTCTGCTGATTCTTTTCCAACACTACATCGCCTTTCAACTCAGCAAGACGAGTATTTCCATTGTACCACAGTGTGTCTGCAAATATATAGGTACTATCAAGTTCCTGAATAACCACATTCCCATAAGCTTCCACTTTATTCCGATCATCCAGGACAGCAGAATCTGTCCTCATAAAGGTGCTGTCATGCCGCATACGGACATTCCCTATCAATTCCTGGTATTGTACCGAGTCTTTAGTAAACAATCGGATACGGTCCGCAGGTTCATCCAATATAATTGTAGTCGTTTTAGTGGTATCCGAGACAGGGCGAAGTAAAGCTTCTTGTCCTTTAAGCGAAAACATACTTAATCCGCTGAGAAGGAACATGGCTATGCTCACCAAACAGGAATGGCCCCAACGACTGTTAGTAATATTCCATAATATGCGACTGTGGTTGGTCATTCTGCAAAATTAGGACAATAATGACAGATCCAATTCATTTCCAAATTGATTTTTATATTGAAGCCAACTGATGACTTCGATTAAACGGATAGAAAATAAGAAAAATGCCTAATTGAGTAAATTCAATGAGTACCATCTTCTTTTCCCCAAAATCCCCTATTTTTACACAAAAATTATAGAAATGATTCAACGCATTCAATCCATCTATTTATTCCTAGCTGCCCTATTCATGGGAGGCTTGTTCCTTCAAAGTGCAGATCTGATAAGCATTCAGACCACTACACCAAGTGCATTAGCTGATATGGAGTATCTCGATGACAAGGTACTGGACATCTATGACCAGGGTATTATGATCACATTCGTCATTTTAGTGGTTTTATTTTCAATCTTAGCTCTGTTCTTGTACCAGAAAAGAAAGCTACAGATCACACTAAGTAGAGTGTCCATATTGATCGTCCTGTTATTTTATATCCTCACATTCTATTTATCATATGCAGACCTGTCTCCATTTATCTCATCGGTGAATATTTCTGTGAATTTTGGTCTTTTCCTACCTCTTCTTGTCGTAATATTTCTCCTGTTGGCATTGCGCGGTATCAGGACTGACGATAAGTTGGTAAAATCCATGGACAGGCTGAGATAAAAAAAGACTGCCTGAAATTATTCAGGCAGTCTTTTTTTATCCGAGCAATATTATATGGATTGAGAAATTTTAAAGTTTCATAAATCCATCCATGCATTGATTAGTTCATTCTACCCATATTGCTGGCATCAATGGTAGCTGAATAATTAATTTTCAGCTGATTAGATCTCCGCAAAGCGGTCTTTACATCTGTGACAATTCCCATAGTTACATCCCTGTCAGCACGGATAGAGGTAATAATTTGCCCCCACATCTGTTCATTGACTTTAAGCTTATGCTGCTCCAGAAACAATGCGATATCTCCCTCCAAATGGTTGGAAAACTTATCATCGAGTTGCACACGAGGCTTGGTTCCATAAATACTTTGATACTTCTTGATCGGCCGACCGATATAGATGGTGTTTACCAAAGATTTCTTCTCCAGTTTCTCCATCTGGGTAGCCATAGGTACGGTAACCTGAACCTTTCGTTCTCCTTCTCGCATAACAGTGACCACCATGAAGAAGAATAAAAGCATAAAAATAATATCGGGTAATGAAGCCGTATTTACAGTTGGAGTGGCTTTTCCTCTTTTTTTCTTAAAATGTGCCATAATCTATTTTGTATTCAGTTTCAATCAATAATTAACTCTCATCTCCAAATGAAGTAGGCTCAGCCTCTGAAAGGACAAATGGAATCTTCAGTTTGATCGCATTCTTCTGATCCGTCGTCAATTCATTCGAATAGGGAACGCCATACATTTTCTGTGATTCTTCATTCCACAGTTCATCATACGCTCCTTTCAGTTCATTATAAACCTTTAGATAAGCCTTATATGTTGTTCCACGGTCATTTTTCAAAGAAATAATAGCGCTTGTGGGCTTTGATGCCAGATCTGATCGTCCTTGAGGGTTGGAAATAAATTCCTTAGTCCTTTCCCGCAGATTGTTGATATCTGCTGGTTCATTACGCACCAAAAGCTGATCATTTGCATTAACGAGAACACTGAAAACATTCCGTTCATTCAACTTCATAGGCTCTGGAGGCTCTTCTGACCAAGGTGGTAACTTAACAGTAATCCCCTTGTCCGCATCAATCGTCGTGGTCACCAAAAAGAAAATAAGAAGGAGAAAGGCTATATCAGCCATTGATCCTGCATTTACTTCTGGTGCTCCTCTTTTATCTCGTGCCATAACTTATGGTTTTAAAGAATTATTGAAATAGGTTCCTGATCTCTCCCAGAACCACAACTACCACTGCAGCTGCCGCTAACACGAAGGAGGTTTTCATAAACGCACTGATCCACTTACCCATAGTATCGGTCACATTAAATTCATGCATCGCTGCCTGAACCCTGCCACCGGCTTCAGCGGTAGATGTGGAATACAATACGAACACTACAACTAACAAAACAGCTATACCAATAATTCCCTTAATGGCACCTTTTGGATTTTTTGCTAATGAATACAGGGAAGCGAGGATCGTAATAATAACGGTAGCGATTAAAAGACCACCCGTGGCCTTAAGCCCCACGTCAAAGACGGTCGTTTTCACTTGATCATCATTACCCATTTCCATGAATCCAGCAGGAAGTCCTGTAAGTACAGGTATGAGAAAGATCAAGATAAAGAGCAACCCTATGACAAAAGCCAGAATTAATCCGTATTTAGAAAATAACTTATACATAGGTGATTTTTTTACTTGAAATAATTGTTTCGTGCCAGAACGTCGAGTAGACCTACAGACGCATCTTCCATCCTATTTACAATACCATCAATTTTTGATACAATGTAATTGTAAAATATTTGAAGGATAATCGCTACGACAAGTCCAAACACTGTAGTCAAAAGAGCTACTTTAATACCACCAGCCACAATAGTTGGTGAAATATCACCTACAGCCTGGATATTATCAAATGCCTGAATCATCCCGATAACTGTACCCATGAACCCAAGCATTGGTGCAACCGCAATGAAAAGTGCGATCCAAACCAATCCTTTCTCCAAAAGTCCCATCTGAACAGATCCGTATGCAGAAATGGCTCTTTCAACCCCTTCAGGTCCTTTGTCCACACTTCGCAAACCTTCATAAAGCACACTGGCTGCAGGTCCTGAAGTAGATTTACATACTTCCATGGCACCTTCCAGATCGCCTTCTGCCAGACGGTTGTCGATCTTGGTTAATAGTTTATCCGTATTTGCTGTGGCAAGATTCAATGTAATGATCCTTTCAATACAGAATGCCAGTCCCAAAATAAGACAAACCAACACGGGCGTCATAAACCTCCAGTCTCCCTGGATGAATTTTTCCTTTAACACCTGAAAGCCTGTAGCAGTCTCTTCTTGTGCTAAGATTTCGGTAGCTCCAAATGAGGCAGCTACGCCCAAAACTAATAGTAATGCAAATAGTTTACGCATGGTATAAAACATTTTTTTAACTAATATTTTTCAAAATAATTAACTCCTTCTTTACTGCGGAGAGTGAGGGATTCGAACCCTCGATACCCTCACAGGTATACACGCTTTCCAAGCGTGCGCCTTCAACCGCTCGGCCAACTCTCCCCTGTGTCTTTTCAGTTCTTTAACCAAAAATCTTGCTAAAATTATAAAATTTTATTCAAAAACCAAATTTCTGAAAAATTTGTGACTTTTGGTTACAAACCCTTAAAGTATCTTTTTTTGATGGCAATTACAATAATCTTCTTGTCTAATTAAAAATTTCCCTTGCATTCCGGCTGGTAATACGTTCCACTTCATTGTTCCCGATCGACAATGTATCCGAAAGGACATCGACCACATAAGATAAAAAAGAACTTTCGTTTCTCTTACCCCGATATGGTACGGGTGGAAGATACGGTGAATCTGTTTCAAGTACAACCCTATCCAAACCAATGATACGCAACACTTCTTTCAAAGTACTATTTTTATAGGTCAGAATTCCTCCCACACCTAGAAAAAAATTCAACGAAATAATTTCCTTAGCCTGTTCTTCGGTACCGGTGAAACAATGAAAGACACCTTTCAACGCCTCATCTTGTTGTTGTACCATCCGAATTTGCATATCCATAGAATCCCGGGCATGAATGACAATAGGCAGATCCCGCTCAATAGCCCACCTGCACTGGATATCAAATGCTTCTTCCTGCTCCTTTAAAAATTGTTTATCCCAGTAAGCGTCAGATCCTATCTCTCCTATGGCTATCAGGGGCCGTTCATCCAGTCGTTTTTCAATCGCCTCAAGCTCTTCCATATAATTCTCTTTCACGTATACAGGATGCAATCCCAGCATAGGTTTAAAAAAATCTGGAAACCGATCACATAATTCAAATACACTATCAATTGTTTTAGAATTGATATTAGGAAGATATACTTCCTTCACACCTGCATCTTGTGCCCGGCTTACCACCTGATCAATATCTGATTTGAATTCGTCCAGGTATAAATGAGCATGAGTATCAATGATCATTCAACCTCACTTTTACTTTTTCCATCCAAAAAATCAACAGTAAAATTTCTCGTTTCTACCTTACTTATCTCATTCATGAGTGGAAAGTTATTAATAATTTCCAAATAACATTCAAAAATATCCGTAGAATCAAAAATAGACCTAACGTATTTCATATAAAAGCACTTCCCAACTACGCTTTATACCGATGGAAATGTGATATTCAAATTTGAGCACCAAAGCAATATAAATGAAAATTAAAAATAATCTAAATAGAAAAAATGATTTGAAGAAAATTAAAAATTTAACATGGAATCAAAATGATAGAGGAAAGTTGAAAAGAGCAGCCCCAAATGTATTATCTCAAAGGGATGCCGGGCAGAGCAATGCACTGAGTAGTGTCGAGGTGTTGAAAAACTCAAATATGGACATTAGTATTTTAAAAGGCGGGATCCGATAAGATGCCTATTGGCAGACGAATACGCCACTCCACATAACAACGATCGACGTATATAAGGCAAGGGCACATTTTCCCATGCCATTTGTCAATTAATCTCATCCCGGGGCATTGATGGTGTGAATCCCCGGAATTTTCAACGCGAATGGCAGATTTATGAGAACGCCTTTTTTATTAAGCCAGCCTGTTGTTCGTCATGGATTTTCTTGAATCCTGTTGACGGTGAAGCACTGGCATCTCTAGTAATGGAAGTCAGATTCCATTCTGGTAAATTATGACGGATATACCTGTTCGCGCCCATATTTTCTGGTTCTTCCTGTACCCAATAAAATTCTGCCTGGGAATATTTCTTTCTGATCTTTTGAAGTTGTTCCAGAGGTAGCGGGTAAAGTTGTTCGATCCGCACGATGGCTACGTCTTTTATATTCTCTTCTTCTTTCTTTTCAAGCAAGTCATAATATACTTTACCAGAACACATCAATACCCGCCTCACTTTTTTGGCGGCCACTGTTTTCGGATCGTCAATCAACTCCTGAAATCTTTCTCCTGTATAAAAATCAGCTTTATTACTGACACATTTAGGATGACGGAGAAGTGACTTAGGGGCCATATTTATAAGAGGCTTACGGAATGGTCGTTCAACCTGCCGCCTCAGCGCATGGAAAAAGTTGGCCGGGGTAGTAATATTGGTAATCTTCAGATTGTATTCGGCACACATCATGAGGAATCTTTCAAGCCGTGCGCTGGAATGCTCAGGACCTTGTCCTTCATATCCATGAGGCAATAGCATAACCAGACCACTCATATTCCGCCATTTACTTTCGCCAGCCGATATAAACTGATCCACGATGGTCTGTGCACCGTTGTAGAAATCGCCAAACTGTGCCTCCCAGATAACTAATGTATCCGGAGTAGCCAAAGAGTAACCATATTCAAATCCCAGCACGGCAAACTCTGATAACAGCGAATTGTATATCATGAACTTACCTTGATCTTCAGTCATTCCATCCAGGCGATTTAAAGGTTCATAGGACTTAGAGTCATAGACTATAGCATGTCGATGTGAAAAAGTACCTCTTTTCACATCCTGCCCACTCATCCGAACATTGCGATTATCCAGCAATATGGATCCATAAGCAGCCATCTCAGCTAATCCCCAATCCAATAAATCTTCATCAAGAAGCTTATTCATCCCTTTAATGAGCCGATGTACCTTGGGCACCGGATTAAAATCTTCGGGAAGAGTAGTAATGTGTTTCAGGATATGTTCCAATTCCTCCTCTGGTATACCTGTCTTGGGTGAATCTATGAAATCATTCGGATCCTTCGTAATACGAAGTGCTTGCCAAGCTTTATCCGGCTCCTGGTGTAAATATGGTAAAGGCGTTTCCTTGACCAAATCCAGACGGTCTTGTAATTTCCCCCAGAAAGAATTCTCCAATTCTTCTCCCATTTCTTTATCCACGTTATCCCGTTTGATCAACTTATCTACATAAATCTCACGTGCATTTTTATGATCTTTGATGATATCATACATTTTGGGTTGGGTGAATTTGGGATCATCGCCCTCATTATGTCCATGTTTCCTATAGCAGACCATGTCGATAAAAACATCATTATTGAATTTCTGACGATACTCCATAGCCAATAATGCCGAATGTACTACAGCTTCTGCATCGTCTCCGTTCACATGAAAAACAGGTGCTTGAACCATATTTGCAACCCCTGTACAATAGGTTGACGATCGTGCATCATCAAAATCAGTAGTAAAACCAATCTGATTATTAATCACAAAATGAAGTGTTCCTCCCGTATAATATCCATCCAACTTACTCATCTGCACCGTCTCATATACCACTCCCTGAGCCGCGATGGCGGAATCACCATGAATTAACACCGGTAAAATCTTATCGTATTCTGATCCATATAGGAGATCAGCCTTGGCACGCGAATATCCTTCTACTACCGGGTCTACAGCTTCCAGGTGCGAGGGATTTGCCATCAGCCTCATCTGTATGGTCCGTCCATTAGAGGCTTCTACCTGACTATTGTAACCTACGTGGTATTTTACATCACCATCTCCAAATGCCAGCTCAGGAACAGCTATTCCTTCAAATTCGGTAAAAATTTCCTCATATGTTTTCCCAATAATATTGGCCAGGACATTGAGACGCCCTCTATGAGCCATACCAATGACTACTTCTTCGACGATATCCTGCGCTCCATAATTGATAATTGCGTCAAGAGCCGGAATGCTACTTCTTCGACGATATCCTGCGCTCCATAATTGATAATTGCGTCAAGAGCCGGAATGGTATTTTCACCCCCTTCCAAGGAAAACCTTTTTTGACCGACATACTTTGTGTGGAGAAACTTTTCAAAAACCGTCGCGTCATTGAGTTTATCCAGAATCCGCTTTTTTATATCGATGGAAAGGCCATAATCATCCGATAGGTCTCGGTTTTCGATCTTATCACGCAACCACATCCTCTTATCCTTATCTTCTATATGAACGTATTCATATCCTATGTTGCTGGCATATATGGTATTGAGTCGTTTCAATATCTCTCTTAAAGAGGCATTCTTCATTCCGATTTCCTCACCGGCAATGAAAACTTCATCCAAATCCGATTCTTCCAGATCGTAGTCCACCAGTTCGAGGTGAGGTTTACGATCCTTTCTTTTCTTGATAGGATTGGTAGTCGATAACAGGTGACCTCGATCGCGAAAACCATGGATAATGGAAAGAACATCAAATTCCTTTTGCAATTTACCTGCAGGCACTTCTTTCTCGCTCTCCAAAGCCGCCGCTCCTCCATTCGTCTGAAAGTCAAAACCGCTAAAAAAAGCTCGCCATCCCTGCTCCACAGATTCTGGGCTGTCTTTATAAGTTTCATAAAGCTTATCGATGACATTGGGATGAGCATTGAATACGTATGAATAATCTTTCATTTTAATTTTATGATTCATTCATTTACAAATATCGAACTTTTACAGCGACAAACTATTTCTGCTGATTCGATTTTATTTAAATTTATAACATTTCACACTTTACGTGCTTGACCATTTGGTTATTTGAGACCTTTCGTTATTAGTCCATCAACCAGCATTCTCCATATTTTAAATGGTCTTAATTATCATTTCCATCGTCAAGGTTTTCAGGATTTGCCGCCGGTGTATTTGCTGAAATTCAGGCGTACAAATCCAGAATTCTTCGTTTTGGATATTAACGTATGCGTGCTCAATAAGTTGCAGATAGAATGCTACTTTATCTCCGAATTCCTGCCCCCAGGCGCAGCAAGGGATATACGAGAATAAATATAAATAATCCGGAAAAAACGATCAACCACCATGCAGACATATTTTGACGAGCTTCCGAGATCATGGATCCGATCGTGACGATATCAGGCGGCAATCCCAATCCAAGGAATGAAATCGTCGACTCCAATAATATGACTCTTGCAACCACCAGAGGGAATAAAGCCTTGAAAACAGATCTCGTATTTCCCCACAGATAATGAACTATCAGATTCTTAGGTGATACCTTATTACGCAGAGCCTGCTTGAAATAAGTCTGCTGGCTGACCTCCGTGCCCACACGGCGGGCAATCAAGGCCATTGATGGCCATATCACCGCTATGATGATGAACATAAGACTCCAAACATTTAAAACACCTATTGCTGCCGATAAAACTAAAATCAATAACAAGTCCGGCAAAGCCTGATACCATTCAATCCACCGTCCCCACATCCATGGAGCTAAAGATCCGGCCTCGGAACGGTTGGAATACCTACCCATCCAAAATCTAAAAATAATCATGCCCAAGGCAAGTAAGGTGATCATATATATATGTGTCAACCACGCCAGCACCAGTAAAACCATGATCCCGATCCAAAAATAAGGAACCTTGCTTCGGGACCATCGTACAAAAACTGACCACAAACCTATAAACCACCCCATGACCATAGCCAATCCTCCAGATAGCAGACCGATCAGTAATGATCGCTGACCTCCGTATAAAACACCTGCAAATACATCTCTACCCAACGCATCCGTTCCCATGACATGCCATCCTACATTTTCCGTATAAGACAGTGGTGGCATATAAGATCCGACATGCACATCCAGGGTTTCTGCGTTCATGTTTACGATCAATGGATCAATGCCATGTCCACATCGCACCTGATCAAAATAATGGATACCATCATCACAAATCTGAATCAAGGAATAGGGTCCGGCTACAAAGTAAACCCCTACGAAACAACAAAACAACACTACCGTATACCAGATGAACAGACTGCGTTGCTGATTTAATATATTAGTCCGACTCTTCATAAGTAGCCCGCGGATGATCGGTCAGCTGAGAAAAAATATTCAATCATAAAATCAGACAGGACATGTCCGGTTTGCTGCACAATGGTAAAAACAAAAATCAGGTAAACCGTACTCCCGATGTCATAGTTCACAATGGACTCATACACATACCTACCGAGTCCGGGAATATTGAAGATCCACTCAATGATAAGTGAACCGCCTAAAACAGCGACAAAAAGATTGGATAATACTGCCCACGTAGCCACCAGTAGATACCGGGACAAATACCTAAAACGGAAGGCTTTGTCAGATAAACCAACATGACGTAGATATCGGTATGAAGGCTGCGCCACTTTTATCTCTCTGATTTTCTCATAAAATACCCGGTAAAACAAAATCATCGGGCTGATCGCGAATAACAACATCGGCAATATCAAATGCCGCCCATAAATCTTGTAAATATCCCACAAATCGTTTACGTTGGTTTCTAAATATACCGGGAATGGAAATAGTCTGGATATCATTCCATATCGATGGCTTGTAAAAAAAACCAACGCCAGGGTGGCCAGCACAAAAGTCGGGAAAGAATATAGTAAAACGATCCCCCTGTCCAATCCTGCCAATATCCTTGTCCGATCATAATTCCATAAGATAAAGACAAAAACGACCATCCAACTAATCAGTAAGACCGGAATAGAATACGACAGCGTCCAACGTAATGTCCTTTTAAATTTATGTTTTATCCGTTCTCCTGACAAAGTATGCAACTCTGGTTTACCCGTCAACAGGGCTTTCAAATAGAAATGAAAGAGGTTTTGATCGCCATTCCAGCTGACATGGATTACGGGTTGATTTTTAGCAGGTTTCGACTCTATTATTTGTGTCCATTCGGGAGGATACTGACTTTTGTCTATATCCCTGGATTCGATTTTTTCAGCAAAATCAAGAACAGATGAAGCCCGGAGCACTTGAAACAACTGCCTGGATGTCAATTTTGCAGTACGACTGTATCTAAGGTTCTGAATTTCATTCCGTATCCATATGGCATAATCATTCATTATCTTAGGATTCTGCACCTCCTTGCTCAATTCTTTGAATGGTGAACGAAACATATATGGAATGAGATACAGCGAATCCGGCACATAACCGGCATCAACTCCTACATAAAACAGTCCCCGAGCCTGGATAAAGGGATTCTGCTCCTGCTGCTCCCAAAGGATACGCTCTAATTCCCGATCACTCCCCAGCTCAATTCTTTCACTATCAAAAACATGAACACCGGGCAACTGGTAAAACAGAAAAAGAGTTATCAGCAATATTGACAACGTAACAGGAATAATAATCAGCAAACGATATAAGAGCCGGAGCACCATTTCACGGTTTGATTTTTGATCGAAGAAGATTATAACCAGGTCTTTGCATGGACCAATGTAAATCTACCATATCGCGGACCCCTATTCATCAGGAAAAACGGATTGACGAATTTGTTCCAGGACATGGTCAATAGAATCATTGGCAAACCCCTGATAGTTCTTTCCTGTCGCATCAGCTTGCGTGCTATGCCATAACGGATAGGGATCATCCAACAAGTTGTTTTGCATAAGTGCCAAAGTCGCCATGTCATAGTTCTTGTTCTGGAGCTCGGGGAGAAAACTTCGGAAATCAGCAGACTGAATCTTAAGATCTACACCGATAGATTTCCAATATCCTTTTATTAAAGTGGCTACATTTCGCGAGATTTGAGAACGGGTTGTCCAGATGTGAAACGACATTTCCAAAAACTCTCCATCTATCGGACATTCGAGTATGCCGTCATTATTAGCATCCCTGCATCCGGCTTTTTGAAGCACAAGACGCGCTTCATCAGGATCGTATGGAACGGGCAATGATCCATAATAGGATTTATCAGGATGTATCGGTCCATAGGCCGGTTGCCCCATCCCATGGAAAAGACGGTGCAATATATCCTGACGGTTGATGGACATATTCAGTGCCTGCCGGATATTCTTGTTTTCCAGTAAACGATTCCGATGATTAACCGCTATATAGTACAGCTGCAAGGTAGGTACTTCATGGACCTTGCCTGAGAAGGATGACAAAAGACCAGAATCCCGGCCGTCGATGGAATTTAGTATGTCAACGGCTCCGCTGGTATAGGCATGCAAGGCATTCTGAGGATCTGGA
>CAJDXA010000016.1_pt1 | contig 17071 bp, 10 predicted proteins | sample 7391711 | NCBI WGS metagenome assembly CAJDXA01 (sample SAMEA7055748, study PRJEB34461) | soil metagenome | biome: terrestrial ecosystem; feature: Peninsula; material: soil | place: Antarctica | collected 2016
CAAAAGAAAGTCGATGTAGACGTTTACATGTATCCAGACGAATCAGATCCGGGACCTTACCCAATACCTGATAATGCCCCTATTGAGGAATGGCCGATTTCGGATAAAAATTTTCGTAAGGATGACTTTCCGCTTCGAGGTTATTACGGCCAAAGCCTACATGAAATTCAACGAAAAGGCAAAGGCGATCGCCATGTTTTAGTGCTTGATCCCTATGCGAAAAGAGTCTACGAATTTTACAGTACTTATAGGACAGACACCGGATGGAGAGCAGGGCAGGTGAGCATTTTTGATCTCTCGTCCAACAAGATGCGCCCGACAGGATGGACATCTGCCGACGCGGCCGGGTTATCGGTGTTTGGAGCTACAGTACGTTATTCGGATGTGAAGAATGGTATTGTACCCCATGTGATACGGGTAACGGTAAAACGTACTCGTAATACATATATCTATCCTGCCACACATGCTGCAAGCAAATTAACGGATCCAGCTTTACCAAGAATGGGCGAACGCTTTCGGCTTAAAGAGAATGTTGATGTCTCAGGATTTTCTCCTGATGCAAAAGCAATTGCACTGGGCATGAAGAAGTACGGACTTATAGTAGCCGATAATGGTGGCAGTTCGGCATTAGATTGGCTAATTTCAATTACCCCGGATAGCCGCTTCGAAGGTCTAGAAGATCTATACAAACTTACCCCATCCGATTTTGAGGTAATCGTACCTACTGGACCCGACGGGTATGGGCGTTAAAAATGATTGATAAAGTTTGAATAATGAAAAATTCCGAAAATTCACGAAGACAGTTTATAAAGGAAACGGCAACAATTACAGGCTTCATCTCATTACCGTCCCTGCTGAGAGCACAAGGCCATACAGAAGTTGAAAAGAAGAAGGTGGTTTGTGTAGGTGGCCATCCTGATGACCCCGAAAGCGGCTGTGGTGGTACATTAGCCCGGTTGGCAAATTCGGGACATGAGATCACCATAATCTACCTCACCAAAGGCGAGACAGGTATTCCCGGAAAATCACGCCAGGAAGCCGGTGCTATCAGAGAAAAAGAGGCTATTAATGCCTGTAAAATATTAAATGCAAAACCTGTTTTTGCCGGCCAAATCAATGGCAGTAGTATTGTTGACAATGAATGGATCAATACTATGAAAAGTTTAATTACCGATGAAAATCCTGACATGGTCTTTACGCACTGGCCAATTGATTCGCATAAAGATCACCAGGCCGCAAGTTTTTTGACCATCCAAACATGGATGCTCCTACCTCAAAAGTTTAATTTATACTTCTATGAAGTATGTGCCGGTGAACAAACGATGATCTTTCATCCAACGGATTATGTTGACATCACTGATACACAAGAACAAAAAAGAAAAGCCGTTTTTTGTCATGTCAGCCAGGACCCACCAGGAATATACTCCTGTGGCCATGCGGCCATGGAAGAATTTCGTGGAAGGGAACTTGGGGTAAAGGCGGGTGAAGCGTTTGTGCGAATGAATGGGAGAATGCAGGGGGGATTTATTATGGGTTGATCTTTTTGATAGTTGAGAAAGTACGACGAATTGAAGATTCCACAACTTACTAAAACTTAACCTTATAAAATGAATGGACAAAATAAAAATTATGGGTTTTAAAATAAAGTTCCTTATTCGTTTCATTTATTGTGGGTGCTTAATCTTCTATTTCTACGGTTGTCAGTCATGGAATACCAACAACGATCTAACCCATAATGTCAACACAAATTGGGAAATATTAGGTCCAGGCGGTGGAGGTTCTACTTTTATCCCAACATTCTCATATAATTCACCAGAAAACTTCCTCGTAAAATGTGATATGACCGGGTCTAATCTTACCAATGATGGCGGAGATTCTTATACGCAGATAAATTTTGCCAATGGAGCATCCTCTTATGCTTATGATCCAGGAGATTCAAAGACAATTTATATAGGATCCACTTTCCTTAACCGATCAACCGATGGAGGCAAAACATGGCAAAGAATATTTCCGAAGGAAACATACGTGGAACACACCCAATATATCGGTGACCATGCTAGCTTCAAAATAGAGACATTTGACAGCTCATTATATGATAACAGGTATCAGTCAATAAGTGCGATCCGTATTGATCCATTATTGTCAGGTTCCATCTATTTCAGTATGGGACCCTTATTTTTTTATTCCTCTGATTCGGGTAAAACTTGGAAAAAAGAGCACCTTGGTCAGAATATCAGTTACCTGTACACGAATACATCTGCCCTAGAAGATGAAGTTGGCATCTTTACTCCCAATAGTATTTACTCTTTTAATAAATCAACACAAACTTTTAAACGTAAGGATATTCCAAAAGAAATATCTCCTGCATTTTCTTTTACCGCAGGCACTTTAATCAACAGTGAAAGAACTATCTTTTATGCATTACATCATGACCCCAAAGAAGAAATAAACGGGGAATTCGGACATACCGAAGTATGGAATTCTGAGGATCAGGGTGCAACATGGAAACAAATTTCCGATTCCACAATTACTAATAGTGCATCGGGCATTCGCCCAAGTTATTCGATGATCTCATGTTCCGAATTAGATGCTGGTCAGGCCTATCTCGTTTGTAATCGTTATGAGGAGAAAAAGAATGAAAACAGCGTGTATTGGTACGGAGCTTTAAAGACAGGCAATTCGGGTGAAAATTGGGAATGGGTATGGAAAGGGGGCGGAGGTTCTGGTCAATATGGTGTGAATGACGGCAAGGGAGTCGCTAATTTAAAGGACGCCTGGGTGCAGAAGGCGTTTGGAGGTGAGTATATACGACTTATTGACGTTGGTGTTGACCCATCAGATGGCCATATTGCCTTGGTAACCGATTGGTATCGCGCTATGAAAACGATGGATGGCGGAAAAAACTGGACTCAGGTTTATACCAAGGAACACCCTGATGGAACCGTTACCAGTAAAGGCATGAACGTTACCACTTCTTATGGGGTTCACTTCGATCCTTATGACAGTAACCATCTCGCTATCAGTTATACGGACATTGGGTATTTTCATTCCTTTAACGGAGGAAAAAGTTGGGAAAGATCTGTAAAAGGCGTTCCAAACGAATGGGTAAACACTTGTTATTGGATGCTGTTCGATCCGGACGTGAAAGGTAAAGTTTGGTCCGTTTGGTCCGCAATACACGATTTTCCACGCGGAAAAATGACACGTGATCCATCGTGGAAACAAAAGGCAAAAGGTGGTGTCTGTGTATCGGAAGATGGTGGGAAAAACTGGAAACCCAGCAATGAAGGTATGGGATTCAATTCCCCGGCTACTTCCATTATACTCGATCCTAAATCAGAGCCGGGCAATCGTACCCTATACGCTAGCGTATATAATAAAGGAGTGTTTAAATCAACAGATGATGGGAAAACATGGAACTTGAAAAACAATGGAATAGGAGATAATACCTGTGCTTTTGAATTGACTGTGGCCGATAACGGAAGCTTATTTCTTACCGTTAGCCCTACCCCAATGCATAAAGACGGAAAAAAAGGACGAGAATTTTATTCAGGTGCCGTTTACAAGTCCATGGACGGCGCAGAAACATGGATCAAACTTAAGGTAACCGATGACTTATTATTTCCAAACGGGATAGAAATTGATCCCCAGAATCCTGATCGTATTTACCTCGCCTGTTGGTCAGACATTGATCTTAGCGACCTTTTGGGAGGAGACGTTGCAAGATCAACAGGTGGAAATGAGTTATTAAAAATGCCAGGGGGAATTTTTCTTTCTGAAGATGGAGGAAACACTTGGGCATCTATCTTCGACAAAAATCAATATGTGTATGACGTTACAATAGATACTCAACATCTGGGAAGGATATACTGCAATACCTTTAACAGTGCGGCATATCGCAGTGATGATTATGGTAAAACCTGGGGAAAAATACAAGGCTATGACTTTCATTGGGGTCATCGGGTGATAATAGACCGCAAGAATCCCGAAAAGGTCTATCTCACCACGTTTGGTTCTAGCGTATGGCACGGAATACCAGAAGTAGAATAACAATTTATATTAGGCTTTAAATGATTAATGTGATTGGAGAAATAAGTTTTTGAATATGAATATTAATTATGCATATCTGGGATTTTTACTTTTGCTATTGTTTAGCAATTGTAAGGAAAAAACACATAAAGAAGCGGGGCTAGATTGGCCAGTATATTTAGGTGGTAACAACAGCCTTCAATATTCTTCACTTGATCAAATAAATAAAGAAAATATTGACAAACTTAAGGTAGCATGGAGATTCTCTACTAATGATGCCGATTCTGATGGAAGGACTCAAATTCAATGTAATCCAATTATAATTGATGGCATTTTGTATGGTAGTTCCCCGAAATTAAAGATTTTCGCATTGGATGCCGCTACGGGAAAAGAGAAATGGATATATGACCCCAATGCAAATATCGATTTTGCAATGAATGTTAATCGGGGTGTGAGTTATTGGAAGGATGGGAGCACCTCCAGTATTTTATTTACGGTCGGCCCTGAATTGATATGTTTGAATGCCGTAACGGGCAAGCCAAGAGATGATTTTGGGGAAAATGGAAAAGTATCATTAGAAGAGGGTTTCGATGAAGAAGCGAAAAAGCTTTACGTGGTGTCAACTTCTCCGGGAATAATCTATAAGGATAAGATTATAATTGGAACCAGAGTATCAGAAAATAACGATGCGGCCCCAGGACATATTCGAGCATTTAATGTACGCACCGGTACATTGGAATGGATATTCCATACTATTCCCAAACCGGGTGAACGGGGTTACGAAACTTGGCCCAAAGATGCTTACAAATACATCGGAGGCGCCAACGCATGGGCAGGAATGGCTTTAGATGAAACACGGGGCATTGTATATGCACCCACTGGGTCGGCGTCTTATGACTTTTACGGAGGAAACCGTATAGGAGAAAATCTATTTGCCAACTGCCTACTAGCTTTGGATGCCGAAACAGGACAATACATATGGCATTTTCAGACCGTCCATCATGATCTTTGGGACCGGGATGTACCTGCCCCTCCGACATTGGTTACAGTAAACCACAACGGCAAGTCGATTGATGCCGCAGCTCAGGTAACCAAAAGTGGACATGTGTTTTTACTCGATAGGGATACCGGAAAGCCATTGTTCTCGGTGGAAGAAAGACCGGTCCCTCCTTCCGACTTGTTGGGTGAAAGGGCTTCTAAAACACAGCCATTTCCTGTTGAACCACCGCCATTTACCAGACAGAAATTCACAAAGGAAGAGATAACCAATATTTCAAAAGAATCTCACGACTATGTTGTAGAACGCTTAGCAAAATTACGTACAGGACAACAATTTATTCCTCCCAGTACCGAGGGGTCAATTGTCTTTCCGGGATTTGACGGTGGTGCAGGTTGGGGCGGGGCCGCTTATGACCCTGCAAGCGGATTACTTTATATAAACGCTAAAGAAATACCATGTATAATTACCATGGAAAGAACCGATATTAAGGAGCAAGCGAAACTTGACTTGGGCCAATCCGCATATCAAATGAACTGTGTTATGTGCCATGGTAAAGAGCGGCAAGGAGATCCTTCTGCAGGTTATCCTTCGCTAAGCCACCTAGCTAACAAATACAAAAAATCGGAAGTTATGCAAATTATTGAAAATGGGAAAGGAGGGCTTATGCCTGGATTTGGCCATTTGGACGTAGATAGCAAGAATGCTTTGGTCAACTTCCTATTTGAAATTAAAAACGAACCCATCAGCCCCCATGAAATTGGGCTCGAAACTAATAGAGATATCTTGCCTTATATACATACAGGATATAATCGTTTCTACGATCAAAATGGCTATCCAGCAGTGAAACCTCCTTGGGGGACTCTTACAGCAATCGATTTGAATCGCGGTACTATCAAATGGCAAGTACTTCTTGGCGAATACCAAGAACTAACCTCCAAAGGTGTCCCCAAAACAGGAACTGCAAATTATGGAGGACCTGTAGTAACAGCAGGAGGAATGATTTTCATTGCAGCAACAATTGATGAATATTTCAGGGCTTTTGATGCCCATACCGGTAAGGAAGTGTGGAAATTTAAACTTCCCGCAGCCGGATATGCTACCCCTAGTATATACAAGATTGATGGTAAAGAGTATATTGTTATTGCCTGTGGAGGAGGAAAAGCAAATACCAAATCTGGCGATAGTTATTTGGCCTTTGCTCTATAAAAATTAATGATTCACCGCGATGCAAGCATACGAGATATCCCTTGAAGTATCGGAGCCAAAAATAAAAACACATACGAGGCGAGCTTCGAGAAATTATATCCTAGGATTAAAATAAAAAATTATGAAAATATTATTTTTATGTGTGATTTGTTACTGTTTGAGTCAGCCTATTTTTGCGCAAATCACGAAAACCGAACCAAAAGAGGTACGTGTGCTACCCAAAGAAATTAATGATGTTTTGACAAACCCGGGTATTGGATTTACTACGTTTCAACGCTTCAATGGAGACGAGTTAAACGAAGGGATCCGTTGGACGGAAGGGTTGCCAATTGTGTACCAAAAATTTGATGGCGATTTAACAAATAAAAATTATCCTCAGACATCCATCGCCTATTTTCGGGTAAACTGGCGTTTTTTGGAACCTGAAATCGAAAAGTATAATTGGGCTTTAATCGATAAAGCTTTAAGAACAGCGGCCGAACGTGGACAGACTTTGATGCTTCGGATTTCACCCTATGAGGCTGGGGATGAGAAAGATGTTCCTGATTGGTACCGGGAAATGGTTGGAAAAGAAACTCCGCAGAAATCTGAACATTGGAGGGTTGATCATGAAGATTCCAGGTTTGTTCAATATTTTGGTGGAATGATAAAGGCTTTAGGAGAACGATACGATGGACATCCCGACATGGAATCTGTTGATATTTCGTTCGCCGGTTATTGGGGCGAAGGAGAAGGCACCCACTTACTTTCGGATAATACCCGATTAGCATTGATAAACGCTTATATAGACAATTTTAAAAAGACGACCTTAATCTTTCAACCGTTGAATGGGGATGCACCCGATCCAGGGGTTTTGGTTAAAGGGACAGATATAGCTGCTTACTGGCCAGACGGCAGGAATAATGGGACTGGTATCCCGGCTTATTGGCTCGACGGCAGTAAAAATGGTGTTGGAAAACAAATGCGAAATTTGGGATGGCGTTTGGATTGTCTTGGAGATATGAGGCCGGGTGGTTGGAATCACATGACCGATGTTTATCCACAAGACATTATAAAAAGTGGAATGAGCGAAGCTTGGAAGAAAGCACCCGTTACGCTCGAAATATGTGGGACGTTTTCGAGCTGGCTACAAAAAGGGAAATATAGTAGGGATACCGTAAAATACATTTTTGAACAAGGACTTAACTGGCACATGTCATCCTTTAATGCCAAAAGTTCTGAAGTTCCCAAAGAATGGAAATCCCTTGTTGATGAATGGCTGAAAAAAATGGGATACCGTTTTGTTTTACGTAAATTTACGTATCCCTCATCTGTAAAAGTCCATGGACAATTGCCAATAACATCTTGGTGGCAGAATAAGGGAGTAGCACCTATATATAGGGATTATAAATTCTCCGTCCGCCTTAAGAACAATAAAAAAACAATTGTCTTAAATACGGATGCACATATCCGTAACTGGCTACCTGGTGACATTGTCTATGATCAAAATCTCTATATTCCACATAATACACCACCAGGTGTCTATCAGATAGAAATTGCCATTGTTTCTCCAGATTCGTTTGAGCCAAAAGTTAAATTAGCGATTGAGGGAATTAATGAAGATGGATGGTATCATATGGGTGAAATTGAAATTCAAGATAATAGATAATATTAATAAACCCGATTTCAATTGCAAGCCACAAACCCTTGCTAATCTCTCTAGAAAAAATATAAAGTAAAAATATAATAGCTCCTAGCCTTCCTTTCAAAGGGGTTAAGTTTAACATAGAAGTCACTTTTAAAACTCGTCCAAATGAAAATATTTATTTCTCCAGGTATTGTTATGACTATCCTATTTGGGACTACCTTTCTAGGATGTAACCAAAATATAGCTAAAAAAGATATGAACGACCCTAACCCAGAACATATGCTTCTCAAAGACTGGAAACCTAAGTCCATATATAAGATTCCAATCACTAAGATCCACAAAGCTAAATTTCCTGCGATCAATATGCACGATCATGATGATGCAAGAACTCCTGAGGAGGTAACCAAACTTGTCCATATTATGGAGGAGGCCGGAATTGAAAAGTCGGTAATTTTCACAAATGCGGTGGGTGCCAAATTCGATTCGATCTATGCGCTCTACTCAAAATATCCCGATAAATTTATGGTGTATTGTGGGTTCGACTTTTCTACATATCCCAAAGATGGCTGGAGCGACAAAGCTGTAGATGAACTTCGACGGTGTGTGAAGGTCGGTGCCGTAGGAATAGGTGAACTTCACGATAAAGGCGGAGGACTGATTTCGGGAATGCATCCGGACGATTCCCGTATGGACCCCCTATTTGAAGCATGTGTTGAGCTGAAGTTGCCCATCAACTTACATGTAGCAGACCCTATGTGGATGTATGAACCAATGGACACTACCAATGACGGACTTATGCGCTCCTGGACATGGAGGATTAAAGATAAGGATAAGGTTGTTGACCATGAAGGGCTAATGAAAATTCTCGAGAATACGCTAAAACGGCATCCAAACAACACTTTTGTCCTTGCTCATTTGGCAAATTGTACTTATGACCTGTCGATCCTTGGAAGACTGCTCGATGAATATTCGGGTTTCTACGCTGATATTTCCGCTCGGTTCGCTGAGTTTTCGACCATTCCAAGATATACAGCCAAATTTTTTGAAAAATATCAAGATCGACTCGTATATGGCACAGATTACGTTTGGGAAACCTGGAATAAAACAAGTGATTATGGTAATCACACAAGTACATTACAAATGTTCCAAACGACTTTTAGAGTATTAGAAACTGAGGACGAACACTTTTACCTGACCGACCTTATGGGCTATAAATGGCCTATGTATGGCTTGGGTCTAAATGATACTGTACTCAAAAAGATATACAGAGAGAATGCTATGAAAATCATAAAATAAATTATTTGATAATTCTTCGAAACTTGGCGCGAAAGTCATAAAAGTCAAGGTGGATGTGTTTCGGTCCAAAACTAATATTTACAATTAAAGAAAACATTTTGCTGCACAGAAATACAATAGTACATCTTATCTATTCCTTGTTATTCATTGGGAGCGTGAACGCCCAGAATGAAATCGATGTAATAAAAAATTGGATCCAGTTCAGTGATGCCCCTAATTCCTTGTACCATGATCTTGCAGATCAGGCATATCTTCTTCTTGACCAACGGAACACTAAAATAGCAGATTTACATTCGTTGGCCGACTGGCAAGAAAGACAGCAATGGGTACGTAAAACTTTGCTTGATGTGGTAGGCCCTTTCCCTGAAAGAACTCCTTTAAATGCAAAGATTACAAGCACCATTAAGAAGGATAGGTTCAAAGTAGAGAATATTGTTTTTGAATCACAGCCGGGTTTTTATGTTACTTCTTCCTTATTTATTCCCAATAGCTTGAAAAGAGGTACTAAAGCTCCCACTATCGTTTATTGCAGTGGCCATACAAATGAGGGTTATCGCCATCCAATTTATCAGCAGGCTATTCTGAACCTGGTAGAAAAAGGATTTGTGGTGTTTGCCTTTGATCCTATAGACCAGGGAGAGCGATATGAATATTACAACCCCGAGACCAAAAAATCTATTATTGGCGAGCGGGACGAGGAACATTCTTATTTAGGCTCACAACCTTTTATAACAGGCAGTTCTCTTGCCAAATATATGATTTGGGACGGTATCAGAGCCATTGATTATCTTGTTACCAGAAAAGAAGTGGATCTCACCAGAATTGGTATTACAGGGCGTTCGGGAGGCGGGACGCAAAGCGTCTATATCGCTGCCTTTGATGACCGAATAGCTGCTTCTGCACCCGGAAATTATGTAACCAATTTTACTCGTTTAATACAATCTTCGGGTCCTCAATGTGCCGAGCAGGATATGTTTAATTTTATTGAAAAAGGTTTGGATATCGCCGATCTCTTATCGGTCAGGGCACCAAAACCAGTTTTAGTGGTATCTACTACCCGGGACAAAACCTTCAGTATTCAGGGTGCTATAGAAAGCGCAAATGAAATTTCACGAATCTATAAGGCCTATAATAAAGATGAAAACTTTAAAATGTCTATTGATGATGCCGTACATGCATCTACCAAGAAAGGTCGTGAATCTATCTATGCTTTTTTTCAGAAATTCCTCCAAAATCCCGGAGATTCGACGGATAATGAGGTAAAGGTCTTAAGTCCGACAGAGTTGCTGGTAAGTAAAACAGGCCAGGTATCCACTTCTTATGGAAGTGAAACTGTGTTTAGCTTGAATAAAAAAGAAACGGAAAAGTTGGAAAATCAATTACAATCTTCCAGAGCGGAACCCGAGGAACATTTTCCGATAGTATTGGAGGCTGCCAAAAAATTGTCCGGTTATCGGCCACCTAATAAAACAGATAAGCCCGTGTTTACAGGAAGGTTTCAAAAAGAAGGATATACACTTGAGAAATATTTTGTGAAGGGAGAAGGGGACTATATAATCCCATATCTTTTAATGAAACCGGATCATCCGAATCACAAGGCATTGATTTATATAAATCCTTCGGGCAAATCTGCAGAAGCCGATCCAGGTGGAGAAATGGAGTGGTTTGTTACTAATGGTTTCACCGTTCTGGCCCCGGATTTATTAGGAACCGGAGAAATGGGACCGGGTATTTTTCGCGGAGATTCCTATATTAAAGGCGTGTCTTACAATGTATGGTTTCTCTCCATGCTGATCGGCAGAAGTATCGTGGGAATTCAAACCAGTGATGTGGTAAAGCTCGTTAACCTGCTGAAGGATAATAATAAGATTGAAGAAGTTTACGGGATTGCAAAAAAAGAATTTGCTCCTGTTCTTTTACATGCGGCAGCCTTTGATTCTTCCATTACCCGAATAGCGCTTATTGAACCCTATGCTTCTTACCTTTCCATTGTGGAGAATCGCTTTTATAGCCCTACATATATTCATGGCGCTGTACCAGGCGCCCTTACAGCGTATGACCTTCCGGATCTGGCAAGCACGCTTGCACCCAGGAAACTAATGATGATTGGGGTTACAGATGGTGCAGGCAATACCATTGCCACCGAAAATATGAATAAATATTTTTCTGGAATCAAGGCTGTCTATCACAATCAAAAAGCTGATAATAATTTGAAAATCGAATCACAGGAATCAATGGAAGACCTAAAAGATATTTATAAGACATGGATCGAATAGTAATATATAAGAGGAGGTAATTATGGACAAGGAAAATTTATCACGCAGAAACTTTATCGGCAAAGCTGCAATGGGAATTTCGGGAACGGCACTTTCCACCATCGCTGGTACTTCGGTCGTTTCAGCAGCCAATACCTCAATGAGTGCTTCTTCATACAAAAGAATTATTGGAGCGAACGATCGCATTAATATTGGTTTTCTGGGTTGCGGCCATAGAAGTAGTGGACACCAGAATATGGTGAAAATGTCCATAAAAGATAAGAATCTCGGAGTAGTTGCCGTTTGTGACCTTTGGAATCAGAACCGGGAAAAAACTGCGGTAAACTGTAAAAAACTGTTTGATGCAGATGTAAAGCAGTTTAAATATTCAGAAGATATGTTAAATATGCCCGAGCTTGATGCAGTAATGATCGGTACCGGAGATTTTCAACACGCCAAGCTTCTGGTCGAGGTGGTTAATGCGGGCAAAGATTGCTATTGTGAGAAACCTATGGCAGAAAATGTTGAAGAGGCAAAATTGGCAAGGGAGGTAGTACTTTCTTCCAAACAGGTAGCCCAAATGGGTTCTCAATGGCTTAGTGACCCCACACAGATCAAAATTCGCGACTTTGTGCGCTCTGGAAAACTGGGGAAAATTACAAAGATCGAGCAGTCATGGAACGATAATAACCATCGTTGGCATGATCCTAACGACCCCGATGTGGCAGCAATCCGAGAAGAAGATACCGATTGGAACAGGTGGCTCCTCGGGAAACCCTGGTGTCCTTTTGATCCATGGAAATATTTTGAATTTAGAATTTTTCGTGAATTCTCGGGTGGCATTACTTCTCAATGGTTAAGCCATGCTATTGGATTAGTGCATTTTTATACGGATACCAACATCCCCGATTCCATGGTGGCAAATGGCGGTATTTTTGGCTGGCACGATATCCGGCAAAACCCTGACACCTTTGAGTCCCTCGCAACCTATGACGATCCGGAATTCCTGTATTCCTATTCCTCCAGTTATGCAAATAAATTTGGCGATTACAGCTGTATCCGCGGCAAGGATGGCACTTTGTTCGCCCAAGGCGGAGAGGGAAGCCCCAGATGGTTTTTTATTCCCGAACACACGAAAGGATTTGATTTTTACACAGGTTTTGATGAAGCGCTCAAAAGTGGAAAGGCAGAACTTATTGCCGACAAAGACCAATTTAAAGGAAAACTTCCACCAACTGGTTTGAGCGATGATAGTAAGTATCATTTAGATAATTGGATAGATTGTATGAGAAGTAGAAATCAGAACACGAATGGCAATATTCATACGGGCTTTACGCATTCCGTCGGGCAAATCATGGCTACCATAGCATACAGGGAGAATAAAAAAGTGTGCTGGGATCGAGCAAAGGAAGAAATCGTTGACCATTGCTAAGAGACTGGTTTCAAAACGAGCGTAACGTAGTTATCGGACTTTATAGATGGACACTAATCAATATTTAAAATGAAAAACCCAAGGAGACAGTTTCTTAAAAAAGCAGCAACTGGATACCTCGCAATAGGCTTATCAACATTGCCCGGAAGTACCCTTTTCGCAAATAAGAAAAAGGTGGTGGATATACCCGAAGATTTGATTAAAGTCGGTATGGCGGGTTATACCTTTAGAAAATTTAAAATAGAGGCCACTCTTGATATGATGGAAAGGGTAAATGCACATTACTTGTGTATCAAAGATTTTCACTTGCCACTAGATAGTTCGGTGGAGCAAATTGCAGAATTTCATCGTAAATTGAAAGCTAAAGCAGTAATAGGATATGGAGTAGGCCCCATCTACATGGCTTCGGAAAAAGAAGTAGACAATTCTTTCGATTATGCCAGGCGAGTAGGTGTTAAATTAATCGTAGGAGTTCCAGAACATGAACTACTCCCCTATGTGGATAAAAAAGTAAAGGAATACAATTTCCGTTTTGCTATTCACAACCATGGTATTGGGGACAAAAGATATCCTACCGTTGAAAGTGTTTATGAAAGGGTAAAGAATTTAGACGACCGAATCGGAATGTGCCACGATATTGGATACTCCGCCCAGATGGGAATTGACCCTGCTTTTGTAACGTTAAAGTATGCCAGCCGAATTTTTGAGATGCACATTAAAGACATTACCAAAGATTCGGTTGATGGAACAGATTGCGAAGTAGGGCGGGGTATCATTGATTTTCCTTCACTTATCAAAGCTGTACGTAAAAGCAAATATACTGGGGTCTGCGCTATAGAGTTTGAGAAAGACCCTCTAGATCCGCTTCCTGGTATAGCAGAATCTATTGGGTATCTCAGAGGTGTAATAAAAACTACGCGACAATGTTAAAAATTAAATTCTGGGTCCTGACCTATCTTTTTTTAGGGCTCCTGTTTAACAGTTGTCAAACTAGTTCTGGGCACTCCAATATTCCCTTTTACAATTACCAAATAGCCGACGGTTTTGAATTACAGTTAGTCGCTTCCGATCCTCAGATAGAAGCTCCCGTTACTATGGACTTTGACGATCAAGGCAGAATATGGATCGTAGAAATGCGTGGGTATATGCCCAATCTATCGGGGACAGGCGAAGATAAACCCAACGGAAGAATCAGCATTTTGGAAGATTTGGACGGTGATGGTTTGGAAGACCATAGTAAAGTGTTTCTGGATAGTTTAGTGCTTCCAAGGGCCATAGCACATGTGTATGGAGGTTTATTGTATGCCGCTCCACCCAATCTTTGGTTTACAGAAATAAAAAATGACAAACCCGGTAAGAAAACATTAGTTGATTCTTTGTACTCCAGTGGGGGAAATGTGGAAGCACAACCAAACGGATTAATGATGAATATTGACAATTGGATTTATAGTGCCAATTCAAATTTCAGATATCAGCTTAAAAACGAAAAATGGACAAAAGAATCGACTTCTTTTCGCGGGCAATGGGGTATAAGCAAAGATAATCTCGGACGGCTTTATTACAATTCCAACGAGGTACAATTAATGGGCGATTACGTATTGCCCAATTCCATAATAAGCAATCCATACTTAAAACCGAGAGAGACTGTCAACAGAATCCTTACGGATGATCAAAGAGTTTATCCATTGCACCCCACCACCGTTAATCGTGGATATGCAAAGGGAATTCTTAACAGTGACAGTTTGCTCGTAAAATTTACCGCAGCCTGTGGGCCATTGATTTACCGCTATGGCCAATTCCCAGAAGATTACAATCAAAACGCATTCGTTTGTGAGCCACAAGCCAACCTCGTTAAACGCAATATACTTGCTTTTGATAGCATTACCACTATAGCGCACCAAGCTTGGAACGAGAAAGAATTTATTGCATCGACAGATGAGGGCTTTCGTCCGGTAAACCTCATCGGTGGCCCCGATGGCGCCATCTATATAGTAGACATGCATCGTGGAATTATGCAACACAGAGCCTATGCTACCCCCTATTACCGGAAGGAGATAGCAACTAAAAAATTAGATACTCTTTTACATGAAGGACGAATACTAAGAGTAAAATACAAGAATAAAGAACTTGATAAAATAGCAGATCTTAATAAATTGCCAGCTACTGAATTAGTATCCCTTTTAAAAAGTGAAAATGGTTGGATCAGGGACCGGGCACAACAATTATTAATTTTTAAACACCCAAAATCGGTAATTCCAGAGTTAGAAATTTTGGCGCAGGATCAACAAAATGTAATAAGCGCTATCCATGCATTACATACTTTAGATGGATTAAATTCCCTTTCCTTTCAGTTTCTTAAAATGATAGCAGGTGCCAAAGACCCAATGCTATCCGCACATGCACTACTCCTATTGGAAAATTACAATTCGGACGATAATGTAATACCAATGGCAGAATTGGCAAATAACCTATTTACTAGAAATAATGCAACCATCAATCTATATCTAGCTATGACATTAGGGCCATGGATACAGGTTTCGCATCAAACATTTATGCCAATACTTACAAAAATATCCCAGGCTTATCCGGACAGTGCAATTTATCAGGAAGCTGTCGTAAGTAGTTTAAAAAATCGGGAAAAAGACTTTCTGGCACTTGAAATTAAACTAAACACATACAAACCTGATAAGCCATTAAAAAAGATATTGGGAGAAACCATAGAGAATAAGCAAAATAATGAGATGAATTCAATTTTTGTCGAATTTTCGGTTCCGATAGATGAAAGATCAAATGGATTGATTCTTTTTCGAAATACATGTGCAACATGTCATGGCAGTGATGGTGGCGGTCTAGAAAACATAGCACCGCCATTAAAAGGTTCCCAATATGTGGAAGGATCTACGGACAGATTAGCCATGATTATTTTAAATGGTTTGGAAGGCCCTGTTCATATCAATGGCAAACTATATCATTTTAACGGGAGTATGCCCAATTTTGGAAATAACTTCACCGATAAGGAAATAGCGGACATTATAGAATATTTACATAATTCGTTTGTCGCCGGACAAACAGATGCCGTTAGTCATGAGAGAATAAAAAATCTTCGAAGTAAAAATTATGGTGCACTTACCGAAGATAAGATATTAGAAATATCCAGTTCAAAGTCAGATACCAAAGAAGAATGACTTTTTGGATTGGTAAAATGGTATGACAGGGATGACCGACAAAATGTATATTATATTTGTAAAATACAATTATCATGAAATTTAAATTATTGAATATTAGCTTTTTAAGTTTGATTCTTGTTATAACTGTAAGCTGCAAAAAGACGGATTCTGCTAAATCAAGTACAGAAATAAAACCTGAGGAAACCTCCACAATAGCAATAAATAACAAACAGCAAGCTTTGGGAGATGGTATTTTAGGTATTCGTAAAATAAAGGATATCGTAATTTATAAGGATTCTATGTTTTTCTCAACATTTCCGTCTGTAATAACACGACCGGACGGAGAAGTGTTGGTAGCCTTTCGCAGAGCCCCCGAGCGTAAACTATTCGGAGAGCGTAAATCAGATCATACTGATCCCAACAGCTATTTGGTAATGGTACAATCTAGCGATTACGGAGAAACATGGACAAAAGCTCCGAAACTAATTTATTCACATCCCTTTGGAGGGTCCCAAGACCCATGTTTATTACAATTGAAAGACGGCACACTTCTTTGTGCGAGTTATGGCTGGGCTTTCCTTAGACCGGATGGTTTATCTAATTTAAAGCAAGCTATTTCCTATGATTCGGGAGCCACATTTTTAGGAGGCTATTTGGTCCGTTCTTCCGATGGTGGAAAAACATGGGGCGACGCTATCTATCCCCCACATATAGAACCAGAAATATTTAATGATGCATTCGGCGCTCCGCTGGCGGCATATAATAGAGGAGCATTATATGAGGCTAATGATGGTAGGATTTTATGGATTGTGGCAGCTCATGATAGTCCCGATAAAACCTCAAACTACCTTATTAAATCAAATGATAAAGGCTTAACTTGGGATTATGTTTCTAAGGTAGCTACAGACAGCAAAGTAACATTTAATGAGGCATCAATAATTGAAACACCTAAAGGGCATCTCGTAGGTTTTTTAAGAACTGGCAATTTTGAAGACCAAGCTGTCATTTCTCGTTCAACAGATGGAGGTAAAACCTTTAAATGGGAATCCATGGGTTTCC
>CAJDXA010000173.1_pt1 | contig 16793 bp, 5 predicted proteins | sample 7391711 | NCBI WGS metagenome assembly CAJDXA01 (sample SAMEA7055748, study PRJEB34461) | soil metagenome | biome: terrestrial ecosystem; feature: Peninsula; material: soil | place: Antarctica | collected 2016
AAGTTAAAAGTTGTGAGCTATGAGCTACGCAGGCTATGTGCTAACAGCTACGCAGCTATGAGCTACGCAGCTAATTTAACCCGATACCCATTTCATTAGTAAGCCGGTAATATAGGCACCATATGTTCCAATGGCATAACCGAACACGGCTAACAGTACTCCAACAGGTGCAAGAGCTGTATGAAATGCGCTGGCGACAATGGGCGCGGAAGCAGCGCCACCAATATTTGCCTGGCTTCCAACGGCCAGGAAAAAGAAGGGAACCTTAAACATTCTTCCTACAATAATCAAGAGTATCGCATGAATACTTACCCAAATAATACCCACGGCAAAAAGTGCCGGTTGTTTAAAAATGGCCGATAAATCCATCTGCATTCCTATGGTTGCCACCAAAAAATAAAGAAAAACACTTCCAATACGTGAAGCACCGGCACCCTCAAGTTTTCGTGCGGGCGTAAAAGAAAGAAGTATTCCCAACATGGTCGCTATCAGTACCAGCCAAAAGAAGGAGGAAGCCAGACTGAACTTGTCAAGCTGAGGTGCATTTACGGCAATCCAGCTTGCAATAGCTTCACCAAAAAAGTGGGAGATGCCCATCACACTCATAGCCAGGCCAATGATCATCATGGAATCTCCAAGATCGGGCATTTTCATTGTGCTAAGACGGAAGTTTTCCATTTTTGTTTTCAGTTCATCTACATCATGCGACTTTGCTCTGAAAAAGCGATTGAGTTTATCGTTGATACCTGCTCCATAAAGCAGAACTGCCATCCAGATATTAGCTACAATTACATCCACAGCTATTGCAGCAGAGAACAAATTGGGACTTGGTTTGAATACCTCGAACATAGCTGCCTGGTTGGCTCCGCCTCCTATCCAACTTCCTGCAATGGTGGATAGTCCCCGCCATGTTTCATCTGCTCCCTGACCTCCCAAAATACCAGGAACAAATTTGGAAACGATGAACAATGCAATTGGACCGCCGATGATAATTCCCATGGTACCTGTCAAAAACATGAGTCCGGCCATTTTACGAAGTTTCCATATTTCTTTCAGATCCAGGCTCAGTGTAAATAATACAAGACTTGCCGGCAACAGATAACGGGATGCAACTCTATAAAGTCCCGAATTTTCACCGGAAATAATTCCCACTGAATTCATCAGACCGGGAATAAAATAACAAAGCAACAAAGCAGGAACCACCGAATAGAATTTTTTAAAAAAAGGTCTTTTGCTGGTAGAAGTGAAAAAAACAAAAAACAATATTAAAGACAATAATCCGAAGACTACGGCATCATCAGTAATTAGAGGAGCATTAACAGGCATAAGATTTAATTAGAGCAAAGTGAAGAAGTTTTGTCCTTCTCCACCGCGGCTTAGAGTTTTGAATGTTTTATTTGTGCATACAGAAGCATAAGAAAAGTTAATTCGTTTCTTATCATTTAGATTTTATTTCAATAAGAGTTCAAACTTAAAAATAATTATTGGGTAATTATACAAATAATTGCTTTATCAGGAATGAAGGAATTTTATAAATGAGTAACCCCGGGGTTTAAACCGTGAATGATCTGATTATGTAATCCGGCTGGTTTTATAAGATAAGGAGAAAAGATAGAGTAGTTTGCAACTATAATGCAACGCAATATTCAAATCAACTGTCGACTAAAAAACCTTTATGAAAAACATACTTCTTAGTTTAATTTTATTTTCATTTTTTGTAAGTTGTCATAAAAGCAAGGATATTTCTGACAAAGACGTTTGCAATATCAACCAGGTTTATGCCGACAACGCAAAAAAAGTAACCATTACCACCGGAGTTTGGGGAACAGTTTCTAATATTGAAGGAGATTGCATGCCGACAGTTCCTACCTGCAGTTCGTGTTGCCGTAATTGTCCGGTTCAAAGAACAGTTAAAATTTATCAATACACATTAGTAGGTGACGGAGTAACAACCGATCCCTCTAAAGTATTTTTTGATTCATTTAATACACAGTTAGTGACGCAAGTTGACACTGATGATAATGATTTCTTTCAGGTAAATCTTCAGGCCGGACATTATTCAATAGTAATCGTTGAAAACGGAAAATTATATGCTAACATAAGGGATGGAGAAGGCGGACTTAGCCCCATTATCCTTACATCAGGGGCACAAAATCTTAATTTATTCATGACTTATAAAGCCACTTTTTAAACAAGACGATATATAAAAGCCTATTTACTATAGATGCTGCTTTGTGGGGCCCTCTGACCGTCCCGGTCTGCATGGGATTGAAGATTAAGCCCCGTCTGACCGTCCCGGTCTGTACGGGAATGATTCAGATATATACATAAAGAGGACAAAACATGGTCAGGAAGAAAGTACAGATGGTCAGACGGAGACCGTCAGACCAAGAGACCGTCAGACCAGATAAAAAAAACGCAGAGACTAAGCTCTGCGTTTTATAGTTTGTTTATGCATTAAGTTTAATGAATCACCTTAATCGTTTCCACATCACCGCGGGTATTTTGAACTTCCAGGCGGTAAATTCCTTTCGCATGTTTGTCAGACAATTGGATCACAGCATTTGAGGAATTTCCTTTGTGCTCTACCATCTTATTGATGACCATTTGGCCAATGGTATTAAATAATCTTAAAGAATATTTTCCCTCTGGCTGATCTTCAAAACGAACATTGATCTTACCATCTACTACTGGGTTTGGATACACGCTTATTTTAGAGGAAGGATTATTCACCAGGACTTTTATAATTTCAGAATAATTGACTTCTCCCTTTTGGCTGATGATTTTAATACGATAATACTGGAATCCGGTTACAGGATTCTCATCTTTCCAGCTATACCTGCTTCCCTGTCTGTTAAGCGCTTTCGTAGAATGAGTTTTTACGAATTGATTTCCATCAAGAGATTTTTCTACTTCATAAATTTCAATTCCTTCTTCCTCACTTACTGTCCAGGTTACATCAATATCATTCTTGTTCAATACAGCTTTTATGGAAGTAATGGTTACTGCCAGGGGCGCCAACGGACGGAAGATTACTTTAAACCTGTCTGCTGCCGCTGACCCTGCGGTGGTTGTTATATTTATATCAATTCCTGTAGTATCGTAGATACTTATCGGCGTAGTGGTTTGCAGGAAATTATCTAATAAATATGGCTGAACATTAGCGCGGTACAAATTAACCGGCTCAAAATGTAAACGATATGGTTTCTTTGCAACATTTGTCATATAATAATGAAGTGTATCGTTATCATTAACTTCATCTCTTGCTTCGATTGCGAGTATTTTGCCATCTCTTCTTAAACCAAAATTCTCTCCACCTGCCAACATTTTAAGTGCATCATTTCCATCTATAGCATTTGAGTAAGCGGGACTAAAAGCTACCACATTCCCGTCTGCTACTATATTTTCGGTAGGTGATACAGCGAATAAGGTAACCCGTAGCAATTGTTTTTGATTGTTACCACCTAAACCACCACGTTCAAAACTCCCCACTTTTCCTCCCAGGGAAGGTTCACCTGCTTTGGTATCTTCAGTAAATTCAACGCTATACTCATGTGGTAAAAAAGCTATTACAGGTGTGGTATGTACAAACACTGCCTGTCCGGACTGTAGATTTGGTGCAACTTCTCCTGAAGGGTACATATAGTTTCCACCCGGAACAGGTTTCCAATCATTCACCTCACTAACTGTTTGATAGCCTCCCAGGTTGTAGTTACCTACGATATACGGATCCCAGGCATAAAAAATACTATCCACTCCTTCGCTCATGTTTAACTTTCTAAAGTCAACCGGCGCAGCGTAAGGATTTCCTATAACTGAATATCCGTAGGATGGCAGAATAATTTTAGGCTGTGCGCCCATTTTTAATGATCCTTTTGTACGGAGAGTTGTTTCCGTAACCGGAGAAGTGAAAGCATTAGATAACCGATCACCACGGATAATAATCAAATACCCGCTGTTCGATTCAATATCCTTATAGGCTGAAGTTACCCCGATCCAGTTATTACCAGCATTGTTCCATGTTTTTATAGATGGGCCACCACCTGCATACAAGTCAAACCCTTCAGCTTGCCATGTACTACGATTACTCATTACCTGAGTACCATATCCTGGTTTAGGATCATCAAGTGTGTTTGTTGCACCTTCCTGCCACGATTCTTTAATACTTTGAGTTGTATTGGTTGGTATTGACAATAAGCGCCAGGCTTTGTGTGCAGATAAATAATGCTCCACAGTTACTTCACCTGCAATCGTATTACCGGTCATATTTCCGACCCTTGCAGATCCTGCAGCGGTAGATTTTAAGGTTAGGTGATCATTTGTAATGAATTTGAATCCTTGCACATCAGATCTAACCGCACCCGTTATATTAAGTGGCCCATCCAGGCTTACCCCCGCAGTACTGAGGTTATTGATCACTAAATGCTCAACGGAATTATTTACAAACCCAACTCCGGAAATTATCTGCTCATTGATTCCGCCCATTTCCAGCACTCCGTCTGTCAAATTGATCGATCCTGCATTGGTCAGGATTCCGAAAAGTTGTAATGTGCCGGTAATTCTCATGGAAGCACCTGTCTGAATTTCGAGATTATTCAGTGGAGCTATGCCAGTGATCAATGGATAATTGACAAGTCCCGAAGGTATCATCACATTCATATCTTGTGTAGGTACACCACTGCAAGACCAGTTATTATCATTATCCCAATCAGAATCTTCCTTACCTGTCCACATTCCTTCTACTCCAATAGCAATAGCGGCAAGAGATACGAATTCACGGCAGCCGGTGGTTGCAGCAATAAAATAGGTGACTACATACTCACCGGGAGTACTGGCTGCAAGGTTCACCTCTCCTGAAGTTGCATCTATCGAAAGTCCCGGATCAGAATAAAATATGCCTCCCAGAGTTCCTCCGTCAATTATTGGAGCCATCCCTTCATTTGTACAGAAAACCGTTTTAGAGTAAGAAATATTTGCTCCAGGATTACAAATTTCTCCAAGGGACATATCACCAAACCAGTTGACTCCGGTTGCTTTCACACTAAGTGGTGCTTCATATTCTGAAGGAAAGTCGTTTGTCCAGGAAGAGCTGTTATATGCCGCCAAACGTACCGCGGTAAGACTTACATCTGCATCCACATCTTCGGCCACAAAATGAAAGCGCGGTAGGTAACTTGATACGGCTAAACCGGTTGTGGAAATAGTATAATACCGATTGATACTTCTTTCCGGGTTAATGGCAGATGTACTGATCTGAGGATGTTCGCCTGCGGTAGTACTTACCGTAAGTCCTCCGGCAGTTGAGATATTTACAAAATCTATATCAACTGGCGTATAATTTTGGTCGTCGCCAATTTCAAATGTTTTATCGGTCGTTCCTGAAGAAATGAATTTATTCAGGTTTCCATTTATCCAGCCTTTAGCTTGAGACGCATTAGTGAGCAAGGCGTTCTGAGTCAGGAAAAGAGTATGTGTGCCGGTCTGAATATTTCCTGAATTAAAATCAAGTGTTCCGTTAACTGTTACATCCGTCAATAAAATTGCCTGATCTGACGTTTTATCAATTGTTACATCATGAAATGGAGAGGCAGAAATGATCTCTTGTACGACTGTTCCATTAAATATAAACTTAGAAGTTTGTGCATTAATCACCCCGTGATTTTCTAAATCACCACCCAGGAAATACTCATGGGTTCCCGCATTCATAACAGACCCTTCTTTTATTTGAAAATTATGTGTAACTGTCAAATTCGAGGAAGGTGAAATACCTGCTGCATCAGTGTTCTCAATAGTAAGATTTTTAAAAGATGCAGGCATTCCCACCATGAATATTTTACCAGTGCCGCCCAAACGCACTAAACCTGTACTTGAAAACTGGGTTCCAAAATTTAGTAAAACATCATTCGGAGGTAGAAAACTCAGGTTTCCTGTACTGGTGATAGTTCCTTTGTTATCCATATTTCCCAGAATAGTATGTGTATAAGCACCTGCATTAAAGGAAGCTCCTGATTTTACATTTAGTTGCATAAGCACGGTCCAGCCGACACTTGGGTTTACACCACCGGTATTATTTACATTTAATATTCCAAATTGAGGTTTGATCAACTTCATCGTTTGCAATACATCCCCGGAAAAAATACCTTCTCCCGCAATATTTAAAGTTCCGTGGGTAGTCAAATCATCATGCATCAGGTAGTTTACACCTATAGCAGAAGTTACGACGCCGGTACTTGTCACTTCAAGAGAACCATTAAACGTTAAACTGGAAAGTACCTGGTAGCTTCCGGAAATGATGACCTTATTAAAAACAGTTACGCCAGTGATACTTTTTCCGGTTCCTTTCCAAACAACCGTACTGGCTTGAGGAATGAATGTTCCTGAATTTTCCCAGTCACCCAACAAGGTGAGTGTATTGAGGCCTCCCTGTAAAGTGGCGAATTCCTCAATCAAAAGTTTTCCTGCCACAGTAATGGGAATAGTTAATTGTTTTAGTCCAGCATTTCTAAAAGTCACATTGCCATATTCCAAACCTGGAAGTTGTAAATATTGTGGGTCAGAGCCATTAAATATAATTGTGCTTTGCGGAGCCATATAGTAATTCCCGAAAAGCGTGGGTGCATTATTGGCTCCAATGATGAGGGTTGCATTATCGGTCATAGTAGCAGAACCACCCAAAACGGTCCTGTTAAAAAAGTATTCTTTTATATCCAGCGTACCGGATGTTCCGATAAGACTTCCCGAAATAGTAACGGAGTCGGTAAGTTCTGCCATCGAACCTACCGGTTTATCAAATTCCAGATTATTGAATGTAGTTTTTGAGATAGTTTGTGTACCTGTACCATTAAATACCGTTTTAATCCCGGTTGCGTTGTAGGTTCCATTATTTAGCCAATTTCCGGCCACCTCTACTGTATGCGTATTTTCAAGGATAGTGCTGCTACCGATAGTTACGTTCCCTTCGATTGTTAGTTGGTTTTTGTTGACCAGTTTGCCAGTTAAAATAACCAGGTCACCATTTACCAAAGTAGCATTAGGAATATTAGCCAGGCCAATTGTTTTATTTATTACAAGATGATTATAATTAACCGATGCGACCTCCTGGTTTTTTACGCCATTGTATTCCACCGAACCACTGCCACCGATGAAATCCCCACCACCTGCAACAATCATTTCTCCGATCTTTAAAACTCCGTTTCCGATAAAATCAATTTTTGCTCCCGTTGGAAGGGTCATCCAACCTGTTACCTGTGCGGTTCCCGTACCAATATTCAAATGGATTCCCTGGCCGGCAACTCCATTGCCCATCGTTACATTTCCTTTTATAGTCAAGGTTTGAGCATTGATATTAATAGTATGAGTGGCAGCCGTGTTCCAGGTACCTGTGATATCTCCTGAATTTAATGATCCACCGGAAGCAAAGTTTAGAATTGCCTCTTTATCACTTCCAAATACAAGATTCTTAATCGTTTCGTTTGAACTGATAGTTGGCTGGTGATTGAATAATATATTTCCAATGTGTACAATATCATAGATGCCCGGAACTCTTGTTGATGGAACGCCCCCTTCCTGCCAGTTGGCAGCTGTGTTCCAATCATTACTACTTGCTCCTGTCCAGTTAAGTTCTCCTACCATGCCGGAAAGCGTCCAGTCTCCGGTTAAATCCGTCAGCCCACTTGTTTCTACATAATTGAGATTATGACCAGTTTTAGGAGCGCCCGGAGCCCATGCACCCGAGCGGTTATTCCACATTTCTAAGGTAGCCTCATCATTTCCATTCAGGAAGTTATCATCGTATTCCATCCGCCAGGTAGCAGATGTATAGGTGCCGTTTGGAATGGATATGTTATACCAGCGGGGAATCGCAGCATTCGATGGAAAATTTGACGGGGTACCTTTTTCGACATGTATTGTTACCGTTGTAATTCCCGAAGGAGCTACAAAGGAAAGTGTATTTTCGACTCCACTAAAAGAATAAGATGTTCCCGGTGAAAAGGTATGAGTTCTTTGAATGTTTCCCCAGATTAATCCGGAACCAGTTCTTGTATCAGTAATCTCAATCTTATTGGAACCGGTTTCCAAAGCCCCTTTGGTCATATTTAACAAGGAAGTTTCCACATCGCTCAATAAAATAACAGTAGAGGAAACATCTGAGTGGTCCAATGTAAGTATATTGAAATCTGTATTTCCACTGATAGTGGAATTGGCAGTACCGGCAAATTTAATTTCTCCTGCATCTTTGGTAAACGTACCGTTGTTGGTCCAGTTGTGAAATATAGTATGCGTATAATTTCCACTTTTAAAAGTAGTATTCGTTTTTATTTCTACATCATTATTTACGGTAATGACTCCTTGTGCAGTTTTTGTATTGCCAATAGATAATGTAAGATTATGATAGGTGATGCTCCTTATATTTTGTGCAACTATACCGTTGTAATTTACCGTGTTCGGCAAAGAAGTGGTCACATCTAATTTGGCACTTCCGTTAATAGTCAATGTATTTGCAATTCCTAAATTGGAATTGGAAGAGAGCAGTAATTTAGTGCCGGAAATAACTACATCAAATAGATCAGCCTTTCCACTTAGAGATGTACTTCCGTTAAAGGTTGCAGTTTGCGTAGAAGCTGAAAAAGTTCCCCCAACATTCAGTCCTCCGCTTATAGAAAAAGCAGAAGAGGAAATTACAGAACCTGTGATATTCAGATTCACAAAAGACAGACTTCCGGCACCAGTAATAGTTTTGGTTGTACCGCTCATGGTAATGGTGCTTCCGGCAATTGTATTAATTGAATTTGTAGCCGTTACCACATTTAAATTTCCGGAAATGATCAAAGATGGATGAATAGTTACTTTTCCGGATCCGGAAACAATTAGATTTTCAATAGAAATCCCGGTTCCTTTTATAGTCTTACTATCTCCAGTCATTGCCAGCGTCCCACCCGGTGATTGAGTGAAAACACCCTGGCCAATTGTCTCAAAATTTCCTGTAAGTGTTAATGAATGATTAGAGAAAGTAACATAGCTACCGGCAATGGTCAGGTCATTGAAATTTTGAATTCCTGTGCCCTCTACGGAGGAGGACGAGCCTGCAAGAATCACCTTACCTGTCATTCCATTAAACGTACCATCGTTTTGCCAGTTGCCGTTTACAGAAATGGTTGATGCATTTGCCTGTAAAGTAGCACCCCCTTCCAGAAGAAGATTTTTCCCAATGCTTAAATTTGCATTATTGCTGAATGAAACCGCCGTTCCGTTTCCTTTCCGCATAATAAAATCAGCTTGTGTGCTGAACTGTGTGGCACTTGCAGTTTTTGTAACGGATCCGCTACTGCTACTCAAAATAAGCGTACCATAGTTTTGGCCGGAAATAGTTTGTGCAGTTCCGCTATATTCTACTTTACTAGCCAGGAGAAATGTATTGGTGTTATACCCTGTCGGTAAACTATTGGTTCCACCAATTTTTAAATGCCCTGCGGCATTTACATAAAGTGTTCCACCAGCGGTTTGTCTGTTCACTGTAAAAGCTCCTATGTCGAAGACTCCGCCTACAATCAAATTTTGTTGAATAATAATATTTTGCCCCGATGTAATTGTACTTCCTACATTACTAGCGTACAAAGTGCTGAAGGTCGTTTGTGCGGTTCCACCAATCGTTTGCGGGGTTGTACCAATCATTCTTACTTTAGCAGATCCTCCATCAAAAGCTCCAGTACCTGAATTGTTTATCCAATTCCCCGTAATGGTCATGTCTTTTTCATTGGCAGAAAGAGTACCTGATTGAATGGTCACATTCGCTGTCTGCACAGAATCCGGTAATTGTAATCCTACAATATTATTGATGGTTAAATGATAAAAAGTCCGAACACCGGAATAGGTTTGCTGGCCGGAAGTTCCGTTAAACACAGTGGTTCCGGAATTATTCATACTTCCCTTGTTTGTCAGCAGACCTGAAATATTCAAAGTACCTGCCGATTGCGTAGTTAATGTAGCTCCTGGTGCAATATTGATATTATGTACGCTTGCAGCCGAATTAATCACCGGCATATGCGCAACACCAGCTGTAATAGTCACATTTGTTGTAGTTGTAGGTATTAATCCATCACACCAATTGGATGCATTGCTCCAATCGCTGCTGACATTTCCTGTCCATTGTCCGGGATTGTTTAACCCGCCGACATTTGTCTCGGCTGTCATCACACATCCGGTAGAGGATGTAACAGTTACAGTATATTTACCCGCAGAAGTATTTGTATAGAGAAAAGTCGGGTTTTGTTGGCTAGAAGTATAACCTCCGGCTCCGGTCCATGAATAGGTTGCTCCAGGCAAAGAAGTTGACGTAAGATTTAAGGTAGCACCGGCACATACAGGTCCATTATTTCCAGCTCCTTCTGCTGATTGATAAATAGTATTTATCTCCTCCGGAGTTACTGCCCTATTATAAATTAATGCCTCATCCAGTGTACCTTTAAAATAATTGGAATTGGGTTTATCCGTCCAACCGATAAGTTGATCACCTCCGATTCGCCAGTAACCTTTATAATTTTGCGCACTGACACCCTGGGTATTAGAACCGCTTAACACACCATCCATATAAAGATACAACCCTGCCGGGGAAAACGTTGCCAGGGCATGATGCCATTGATCATCGTTATAAGAATTGGCAGTGGGAACGATAATATTTGAACCATTGTATACACCAAAAACGATTTGGCCGGAATTGGTCATATATAGTTGCCGGTCATTGTTACTGCTAAGGCCGGTCTGAGAGTTGCCAAAGCCAATCAACTTACCACCGGTAGTAGTATTTGTTTTAAACCAAATAGAAAGCGTAAATTCCTGGGGATTATTATACTGATTTGCTATATAAATATGTTGATTACTTCCATTAAAAGAATATGCTTTTGCGGCTATATTATATCTGTCTGCAGATGAAGCAGGACTATTGACAAGAGTTCCATTATTATTTCCGAACTCATCATTTGCATTCCCACTCATTTTATAAAATCCAATCATTCCATTTTCAGGTACCTGGGAAAGGGATTGAATACCAACTTTGATGGCTTCCAAAGTCACCCGGTTATTGGCATCTTTTACCTGGATTTCGTGATTTCCTACCGATAAGTTGGCAAAAATATTGTTAGAAGAAAAAGTGCCTCCCGCTATATTAAACAAGTATGGGGGAACACCGCCGGACGCGCTTGCAGCAATACTTCCAGTACTCTGGCCCAAGCAAGAATTTGCTACTGTAGCATTTACGACAGGATAATAAATTCCCTTTACCTCTTCTGCGGATAATTGACGGTGATAAACCAGCGCATCATCTAATGCACCATCGAAGAAAAAACTCGAGGGCTTTGAATTCCAGGTATCTAAATCATCATGACCTATACGCCAATAACCTGTATAATTTTCAGCAGACTTTACATTTTTATCATCTACTTTATCTCCGTCAACATACAAAGAAAAGCCATTTGGACCGACAGTCATGGTAACCATATGCCATTTATTATCATTATACGATGAGGAAGATGTGAGAATGTTTTTATCCTTAGCCCCAAACCATCCCTGTGTAACCACTCCACCTATAAGTTTACCTGCACTGTTCATATAAATGACCCTGTCTCTATTTCCACCATCGCCTGTTTTCTGAGAAGAAAAACCAATCAAGGCTCCACCCACAGTAGTATTGGTTTTGAACCAGATAGATACTGTAAACTGACCGGGATTATTATAGGAGTTTGCTGTAGAAATATAATTAGAAGTACCATTGAAAACCATGGCTTTTCCAGCTTCTCCATACCTGTTTTCAGTAGTTGTAAATGTTCCCTGTGTTGTGCCAGCATTATTCCCAGTAGAATCCTGTGCATCCCCATCAAGTTTATACGATCCTATCAGATTCGTTCCCGGAATTTCGTCCAGGTAGTTTTCAAACAAGGCTGTCCCGGTTTTAAGGGGAGGAAAAGGTTCTTTAAATTCAATTCTATTTTTTACCAACGGATCGTTGGCAGATAGTAAATGAGATAGATTAAAAGAAGATTGGGCTACAGTTTGTAGAATAAACGTGCTCAAAAAAAGCAAGGTGAAAATAGCTTTTCTATTCATAGGATAGGCGTAAGGTTTCAAAACATAGGTTTCTCATAAATAGAAATTTTGCATGAGATATCTACCTGTGAGAGTAAACCGTCCTAAAACAAAACCCCTTTTTTAAGAGTTGACAGATCTTTCCTGCAGACTGTGCCAGTCTATAACTCCAAATAGATTAAATTATTGCAAAGAGTAATTCTTAATTTCTTAATGTATTTACCCTCAATTAGAAATTTAGGACTCCGGAAGAAATTAAAAAAGGGCGGTGTGCTAACGCACCAATTTCAGTTCGTCAATAATGTTTTTTGCTCCACCCAATTTGTCAATACTCCACAATACATAGCGGATATCCACATTGATTGTTCGGTTGAGGTTTTTATCAAACTGGATCTTATGGCTCAAAGCTTCATAGTTACCATCAAAGGCAAGTCCTAATAAAGCGCCATTGCCATCGATTACAGGAGAACCGGAATTACCACCGGTAATATCGTTGGTGGTAATAAAGTTGATGATCAGATCATTTTCCTTTTTATCAATATACTGACCAAAATCTCTTTTCTTCAGCAGCTCAATTTCTTTGGTAGGAAGGTCATATTCATAATCACCCGGAATGTATTTTTCCAGAATTCCTTTGCTGGTCGTAAAATAATTATAAAAAACGCCGTCTCTTGGAGTATAACTCTTTACAGTACCGTAACTTACACGCATACTGAAGTTAGCATCCGGATACATCTTTTTTACTGCCGCAGGATTCATTTCCATGATTCCTTTCAGATACAAACGGCCAAGTTCATTATTTTTAGTGGTAAACTCACTGTAGAGTGCACTGTATTTTAGCGAGTAGTTTTTTAAGAAAGCTGATGCATATCGGAATGCAGGATCGTCCTGTAAAGTGATCGCATCAGGTTTAGCCATAAATGCATCCCACTTCGCCTGGTCCAGGATCATGGTATTATCAAACATATAATCAGCGGCAACTTTGTAGGTGGACTCTGAAGTAAGCGGACCAAATTTATTCTGCATATCCTGGAAAAATCCTATTGGATGCTGCGTCTGGTCTACATCCTCATAAAACATTTTTGATGTCTTAGCCACGATAATGCGGTCACTGGGCACATCTTCCTTTGCCAGAAAATTTTTCCGTGCATTATCTGCTGCCTGTAATGCTCGTTTTACATCTGCCTCCGTTTTGCCTGTTTCCATCAATGCTCTTTCAACAGACATAAGGGAAGAAGCGAATGAGGTAAGTGGTGAACCTAAAATTCCTTCTACGGTGTATACTCTTGCTTTTGCATAAGGAGTCCAATCTTCATAAATCTTTAAATAGTCGCTGATTATATTCCGGTATTCGGGTTTATTATAAGCCCAGGCTGCAAATTTATCTTCGTCTTTTTGCTTGTTTTCATAAGCATGATGCTTAATCAATTGCTTTGTTTCTCCATCATAGAATTTCCAGTAATTAGCTACACCGGAATAGTTATCAGCCAATTTCAACTTAACAGCAGGATCTTTTACCATTTGTGCATACATCGCTTTCAAACGAACATCACGCAGATTTACTGTTGAAGGATTGTCAATTTCATTTTTCAATTTTATACCATAAGAAGTTTCATAGCGATTTGTTCCACCCGGATAGCCGTAGATCATAGCAAAATCACCATCCTTATATCCTTTTAAAGAAACTGGTAAGAACCATTTTGGTTTTAAGGGAATATTCTCCTCACTAAAAGTGGCCGGTTTACCACTTTTAGTCGCATAAACTCTAAACACAGAATAGTCACCTGTATGACGTGGCCACTCCCAGTTATCGGAGTCGCCTCCGAATTTTCCGATAGTTTCAGGTGGTGCTCCTACCAGGCGGATATCTTTAAAAACTTTATACACGTACATAATGTGCTGGTTGCCTTTGAACATACTATAAACCCGGCCGGAAATACTGTTGTCGGTATCTAAAACGCTTTCGGATATTTCCCTATACACTTCCTGAAGTTTTTTATTGCGGGCTTCACCGGTTAGTCCGGCTAATCGCTTTTCTACCTTCGCAGTAACATCCTCAATTCTCTCCAGGAAAGTCACAGACAGATTAGTTTTAATTTCCTGGTCTTTAGAATAGGCATAAAACCCATCTTTCAGATAATTATGTTCCATCGTGCTTGCACCTGCAATAGCGCCATAGCCGCAATGGTGATTGGTAAATATTAATCCCTGGTTGCTTACGATTTCTCCGGTACAACCACCACCAAAAATGATAATAGCATCTTTAATAGAAGGTTGATTAATACTGTAGAGTTGTTCTTTTGATAATTTTAAGCCATGTTTTACCATGTCGTCATACACTTGCTGCCCCAATAACATAGGCAACCACATTCCTTCATTGGCGCTTGCCCTGAAAAGAGTGAAGGTTAAAACAATCAGCGTCAATACTTTTTTCATATATTATATTTATTTAAACAAAAAGGTAGATAAAAAAATTTTTCAAAAATACCCAATAAAACCTTCCTGTCATTACAAAGAGGACATTTAACGGAATTTTGTTAAGTGAACAGCCAAACTATTTTTGAAGTGTATCAAAAAATGACTCATTTTATAACTACTTTGTACAGGTCTGGTTTTCTTTTTCGTTTCATTTTAATTGGGTCGGTCGTTATGAACAATTAAGAAATTCAGGAGGGCAAACACAACGAATCATCAGGTAAATACACCTCTAAACACACAATCTTGTATTTGCTCATTTAATCCGTAAATTGAGGATCATAACTTATGAGAAAATTCCTTTTATATTTACTTTGCAGTATTAGTACTCTCGCTGTGAATGGACAGCAAAATAATAATACTAAAAAAGCCCGCTTTATTACAGAATTTCCTTTCACCCAATTGATAGGAGGAGTAATTCTTGTAAAAGCACAATTTGATACACTCAAGCAACCGTTCAATTTTATATTGGATACCGGGAGTGGGGCCATCTCTTTAGATTCAACCACGGCAGAAGAATTTGATATTTTCAATGTCTCGTCAGGGAAATCTGTACGCGGTATTGCAGGCATAAGAGAAGTAAATTTTGCTCAAAATCACTCACTTACCTTTCCGGGGTTAGTTGTTGACAGCCTTGATTTTTATATTAATGATTATGATCTTTTAACCAGTGTCTATGGGATAAAGATTGATGGAATTATTGGGTATAGTGTGATAAAACAATTTATTATCAAGGTTAATTTTGATAGTCTGAGACTGGCATTTTATTCTCCCGGGGAAATTAAATATCCACGCGGTGGAAGAACCTTTCACCCATCCTTTACGGCTTTGCCTATTCAGTCTTTGACTATAGAGGATGAACGACAAATCCGGCCTAAATTTTATATTGATACAGGTGCGGGTCTTAGTCTTCTTCTGACAGAACAATTAGTAAGTGACAGTTCCTTCTTTAAAAAGAAACGGAAACCCCTCCCCATCCTGGCACAAGGATTAGGTGGCAAGAAACCTATAATGATCACTGTGTCAAAGAAAGTAAAAATTGGCCCCTATACCTTTAAAAAAGTTCCTACACATATTCTGGATGATACTTATAATGTGATTTCCTATCCCTTCCTGGGTGGACTGATCGGCAACGATCTTTTACGAAGATTTAATATGATTATCAATTACCCGGCAAAAGAGATCCATCTCAAACCAAATAGCCATTATAAAGATGTATTTGACTATTCATACTCCGGAATGAATTTATATAATATTGATGGCGTTATAGAAATTCAGGATGTGGCGTTGAATTCACCGGCCAAAAAAGCGGGACTGCAAGATGGAGACGTGGTTGTGGCAGTCAATAAAAATTTTACCAATAATATCCAGACCTATAAAGACCTGTTGAGTAAAGCAAATACAACTGTGCCTATAATCATTATCCGTGACGAGAAGCTCATTGATATCAGATTAAAAGTTGGAAGGATTTATTGATTAGTGCCTTTGGCGTTTTATCTTTCACGTTGAATGCTTCGGGTTCCTGGTTTGACGGTCTTCGTCTGTACCAGTTACGATGATCTCAGACCCGTCCCGTGCAGACCGGGACGGTCAGACGGGAGATTTGCACCTGGTCTGACGGTCTCCGTCTGTACCATTAACGATGATCTCAGTGACCCATGCAGACCGAGACGGTCAGACGGGAGATTTGCACCTGGTCTGACGGTCTCCGTCTGTACCATTAACGATGATCTCAGTGACCCGTGCAGACCGAGACGGTCAGACGGGGAATCACACATGGTCTGACGGTCTCCGTCTGTACCATTAACGATAATCTCATTGACCCGTCCTCGTGCATACCGAGACGCTCAGACGGGGGATCACACATGGTCTGACCGTCTCCATCTGAATCATTTACGTAAAAAAAAATGCTATATAAAATAACACATATCTTCATTAACCAAAGTAAAAATATACAGTTGAGAATTACCCGTAATTAAAAATCTTTGATCCTGAATTATTTACCATAAAAAATATTCTTATGACTTTTAAATCCGGGAATCTTTATCACATATTCAACCAGGGAAACGACAAGCAACAAATTTTTTCTAACGATGATGAATATAAAATATTTATCAACTTATTAAAAAGGAATATTCAAGCTAATTGTGAAATAATTGCCTGGTGCCTTATGCCTAATCATTTTCACCTAATGGTTTATACTGACGAGCGGGTTTTGAGCACGAAAAAACAAGGCTTAT
>CAJDXA010000061.1_pt1 | contig 16714 bp, 15 predicted proteins | sample 7391711 | NCBI WGS metagenome assembly CAJDXA01 (sample SAMEA7055748, study PRJEB34461) | soil metagenome | biome: terrestrial ecosystem; feature: Peninsula; material: soil | place: Antarctica | collected 2016
AGTTAAAAAAAGTTCTGTAGGGAAAATATTCTCGAAAGGTACTATTGGTAATATAGTTCAGGTACGTACTACAGACTTTTTAGCCATTCCAAGTCCATTTTATCCAGCTCTTCTTGTGAAATTATCCTACCATTCTCGATATCCTCATCACTCATATTCAGCATCAGTATTTGAGATTCTGAAAGTTGAACAACATCCTCGTTTACCGAACTTTTGCTGACTAATTGATAAAGAGCCGACAAATATTCGGTGTTCGATATAGTCAATAACTTATCGATTATGCTATTTCTAATTTTATCTGCACCATTCATACCTGATCTGTTTAATACAAAGATTGCGATTTTCTACCTGCTATCAAAATTTACTCCTTCCCTTAAGCATTAGACAACAACCGTAAATTTCTAATGCTATGTATCATACAATCCGGTTTCTTCGTCAGCCTTCATTATCTCGATCAGCAGTTTGCGTTGGTCTGCCTTGAGCTTCCTTTTGTAATCGATCACGTCTTGATACTTAATTCTCCGGTGCCTACCCACTTTTGTAAACTGGATTTCACCTCTTTCCAATTGCTTCACCAAATGTGGTCTTGAGCAACCCAGAAGTTCGGCAGCGGCTTGGGTAGTCATTTCAGTTGCTATCGGCACGATAGATATCGGCCTGCCCTCGCTTGTTTCCTTTAAAATCTTGGCGAGAAGTTTCAGGGCTTTCAGTGGAATTTTAATGCGTTCGTTCGTTTCTTCAATTTCAATTTCCGGGTTCTCCGATTGAATTTGAGCTAAGGTAGCAGCAAGCGCATTGTATGATTCCATTGCTGCTTTCTGTTCTTCTTTTGTCGGTCTTTTACTACTCTCAATGCTTTTCATAGGGAAGTGTTGTCATTTGGTCTGTGACAAATTTACGAAATAAACGAATCGCTGTTTCGTTTATTTCGTTTATTAACATTTCGAAGCCTATTGAAAGACCATGACATTTGCTCCAATCTTCTAATGTATTTCTTACGAGGACTTGATATTCTAATAAATATAAAGAAAAACGAATCGACATCCAACAGAGAGTACGTTGCGATAAAAACTAAAATGAGTAGCCGAAGAGTTGTTGTTCATTTCTAACATTAGGAAATTCCCCACACTACCTCACCCGACGCACGGTCAAAATCTGCTCGGCATGGCCAAACGGGCCCGACACGTCGTGCAAAACAGCCGAGGTCAGACCTATCCCATCTGCACCGTACTGCTGGGTAACATCCAGACCCAAATTTTTTCCCTCCGGCATACGGTATAAGTGAATCTGCAAATCAACGTTGGGAAACATGTAGGCAAAAGGCACCGGTTGTCGTACCACCATGCCATTCATCGTGTCAACCATACCCATCAGTTTTACAAACGAACTGGTCGGCTTATCCTTCACCATTTCCAGATCATTGGTAAGCCATCCACGTCCTTTACCCGGCCGTCGTTCTGCCACTTTTATTTGCTTTGCCACCGACTGAATATAGCCGCCTGCCCATACCGTCATCCCGTCCCAATGAGGCAACGATGCATAATCCGGCATGGGTTCGTCTTCAATCCCGGTCACCTCTGAGGTGTCTTCCGTAATCATCCGCCACGTGCGCGCCACAATACACGGTCGTCCTTTAGCTTCAAAGGTAGATTCCAACAGCTCAATTGTCCGCCCCGGCCTGATGCAGCGCGTGGTAATTGCAAATTCATCCAGGTGAATCATCCCCAGCCGTCTGGCAAATCTTTGCGGTCAAGCATTTCGTAATAAAAACCCATCTCTTTTTTTGTGCGAAACTACAAATTCCTCCGTGTCCGCAAACCCGGGATTGGCTCCTTAAGAAGTATGCGGCACTTTATTGGAACATTGCACGCGTTTTTTGTGGCGCAACACGTCTTTACCATCGGAATAGCTACTTAATTTGAAGAATTCTTCTTAAAGTATACTATCATCCCAAAGGTGTCGGCATAATTGAAAAAGATATTTATATAATCACCTAAACCAACTTATCCTCCCTCCACCTGCCCAATTGAATAACAATTCCGCCAAACCTGAATTCATCTGCATAGCATTCATGACCATCAACATAACAAAAATGCGAGTCATAATTTTCGCCATTGTCGCGGTACTCACCCCCGAACCCGCCCCAAAAGTCTTCATTGTAAAAATGTAACGGCCTTCCATCCTTATCGGTTGCTTTTTCCGCACATTCATTGCAGATGTAATGCGGGTATCTTGTGTAGGGATCTAACGGCACATTACACAATGGACATTCATGTTTTTCCATAATATTGTTTTTTTCGATTTAAGTTAAACGGGTGCTGCACGCCAACTCTTAGTCCTAAGCTCCAAAATTCCTCTACGGTAATAATTTTACTAATTCTGTCAGGTTATTGTTATTTCGTGTCCCAAATCAATTTCAAATTTATTCCGTCATAATTCTATATCAAATTTAAAGAATGAGAACGTAACCTATTTACGTTCTGCATTTATCAAATTTAGATTCGACTTTTGTGGAATCAAAACAATGTCGAAAAGGCCGGAATTGATTAGCCGGGATCAAATCATTTTACACTCACTTAAACCTCACGTCAAATATTTTCCAATCGGTAATAAGGGAGCTCATGTGTGATCGGTGGGTGTCCTCCCAATCAACAATTCCGGAGCATACCGCAGCACAAACCTCGCAACATCATCCCCGGAGATAACATCAATGGTCTTGCCGATCTCTTCAGATTTCTTGCCTATATATTCTTCCAAAACTTCGGTTTCATTTGCCGTGGTTATTAATAAGCCTGCATCCGCATCGTATTTACTAATTCCGGCTACGATTTGATCTATTGCATGGGTATCAAAGTGATCGCCTGAATAAGATTTAGCTTGCACAATAAGTTTGGTTCTAACATTCACTCCGATAATGGGATTGTCGAATTCTACGATTAGGTCGGCTCCGTGATCGGTGCGCCACCCAAAACCATTTTGAACAGATACGGTATTAGGCATATTCGAAAAAATTCGGTGTAAAAACCTTTCAAATTCTTTACTTCTGTTCATCTCCTGAATATGCGCAGTAATTTGAGGTAGGAGGGAGCCTACTTTTTCTTGTAAATGAGCAATGCGCATATCAGATTTTTGGGTCGAGTTATATTTTCCATCTTTAAGATTTTCAATACTCTCCAAAAAATCATTTACTTCTAAAACCCTTTGAGCTCTTCTTCGTGGGGCAAGGTTCACCGACGGAATGATGTTTGGGTTGTTTCTGTTAAAGACAAGGATCGTAGCAGGATCCACCGGAATAAAATTATTAAAGTCATTCCCCCATTTGCATTTTATTCCTTCATCAAATTGGTATTCACCAGCTGTTTTCACCGCAACGCATCTTCCATATTCCGGCATATTGACATGAACTATCCAATCGCCCTCTCTCACGCTCAATAGAAAAGCATTTTTACCATGTCCTTTTTCTTTTAAAGATTTTGATTGATCCCACATTCCAAACCGTGATCTGCCTTGTTCAATTTCTTTAAATACCGCATGTCTGGCTTCCTTGTCATTTATTTTTGCGAAAGCAAATACTTGTGTCTTCATAAACGTTTTTTAATGATTTATTGGACAAGGATAGAATACGACTGCGCCAAAGGATGTCGTTGCTCTTTTTTAATTTGTGAATTTGCTGAGATAGCGGAAGGTAAGGATCTTTGCACACGAGTCTTCGTTAAACATTTGGCTATACCTTAATCATTTTTTAAATAATCATCCTTAAAGATCAAGGGACTTGTAGTCTTTACCGTTCATTGGATTGCTTTTAGCAATAGATGGGTAAATATACGATTGATTGGGTATTTGTCAAGTGTGATGACTTACACCTTATAAAACTGAACATCTAAAAAATGTCCATTCAGATGATTAAAGCCTCCATCTGTGGTTATGAGTTTTGCATTTAAGGCATAAGCAGTCGCAGCAATCCACAGATCATTCTTTCCCATTTTAATTGCTGATCCCTCCAATTTCTTTGTCGGGTGTTTTCCTAGGCTAAAAATATCTATCTCTATGTAAGCTTGAATTAAGACATCCGGTTCTGCTGTTATATCAACTTGAATTAGAGTGCTCAAGAGCTCTGAAAGAATGCTTTCTTTCTTTTCACCCCATCCATTTCGTCTGGCAAGTGCCATAATTTCCGCTTTAGTAACCACCGAGATGAAATTTTCTGAGCGCAGATGTTCTAAATCTAATTCCTTATTTATACGATTGATCAAATCTTCCTTTGGTCGGAGGTACGCTAATAAAATATTTGTGTCCAGAACGAAACGACTCATTAGTCCAGCATTTTCAATAACTCTTCAAACGACTCATCTCCCGGCCATTTGCCCTTTAAATCGGCAAGTGGGTTTTGCTTTTTGCCTGCTTTCAATTGAAAAAGAACTTGTTGTTCGGGACTACGCGAGGTCGTTAAACGCTTAAAGAGCTGATCTCCTCTTTGCGGTTCTGAAAAAGAACTGACATCAATTACCGAAATCCCTCCGCTATATCGATAATGTGCAGTACCGGAAATCGTGATTTCCTTTCCCATATACTCAGTCAAGTCATCCAGAATCTTATTTGAATCTGTAGTAAGACTTACGGGGCCATCTTCAGTAATAAGTCCCAATTTCATTTTAGAATACTTCATTTCGTCCAGCCTGCCCATTACTTTTATTTTGCGAGCGGCTGGTATAGTTTGTTCTAAATCGGCCAACTTTTTAAAATCAGATTTCTCAAGTGTTATTTTAGGAATACTGCCCCGATTAGAAAATTCAATAACATCGCCGTCTGACACAAAGTTGGTTTTAAACTTCATGAGGCTATTTACAAGATCCTTATCAATCAAATCCTTATCTCCTTTCTCGTCAAGTGCGGCACGGAACGATTCGATGATCAATGTCATGGGAGTTAACTTGACAATTTCATCTATGTTTCGAAATGCATTATACTGCTGTCCGCTAAGCGCTTTAGAAAAATCGACGCACTCAACATTAAGAGCTGTAGCATGTGCGCCTTCCCTCGTTAATTCATCTAAATAAATAGCCGAAGCCTTCTTTATCATAGCGTTTGGCTTAAGCGCGCTAAAGCCATAAAGCCTGAATGTGAGTGAGCGAATAGCCACATCCTTCACACTCTTCGTCAATTTTGCCAGGCGATCAAACTCTATCTTGCCACCTTCGGTATTCTGCGAATGTATTTGAATGTCGTAGTTCATGAAGTTGGTTTGTTTAAAGGTTGGAAATATCGAAAAAAGACAGTAAATGGATATGCAATATCGTAATTTAAAGCGAATTTAAATCTTTAACCTCCACTTGAATCTCTTAGCTACGAACAAATTATTTTTGAAAAAGCTTTTAAATTGCTTCAGATTTATCTAATGACCCTTCGCTGTATGAGAAGCCTGTTCAACAGCTATAAGCATTCCCAACAAATACCCCCCATCTTTATACAAAATCTTTGGCACAAAAAAGTCAAATACATTAACAATTCTCTTAATAGACTCCGTTTTAGTCCAAACTACAGACTTCTTAGCCATGCCAAGTCCATTTTATCCAGCTCTTCTTGCGAAATTATCCTACCATTATTAATATCCTCATCACTCATATTCAGCATCAGTGTTTGAGATTCTGAAAGTTGAACAACATCCTCGTTTACCGAACTTTTGCTGACTAATTGATAAAGAGCTGACAAATATTCGGTGTTCGATATGGTCAATAAAGAGCTGACAAATATTCGGTGTTCGATATGGTCAATAACTTATCGATTATGCTATTTCTAATTTTATCTGCACCATTCATCCTGATCTGTTTAATACAAAGATTGCGATTTTGTGATTGCTTTCAAAATTAATTCGTTCCCTTAAGCATTAACTAACAACCGCAAATTATTAATGCTATTAAGCTCATAAGTTACAGCTTTTATTGAGCAAATCGACAATTTACGTTAGTCACAGACCCGCCGGAAAGGGCGTGTAATTTTGACACAGTATAAATTACACTTCGAATTAAGAATTCCTGCGGCGTAAAGAAACAACGCCACCACCAAAAAATTCACTCCTATCGCAACAAATTAACATTCCCCCTAAAAACAACAGCCTCCCCAGTACGCTCCGACTTAACCCGAATCGAATAAACATAAACCCCCGATTCCACATAATAATCCTTTCCATTATCGCTTCCGTTCCAGCCTAAATCAGGGTCATCGGTCTCAAACACAATATCACCAAAGCGATTAAATATTTGCATACGGTAGGAGGTTCTGTCAAAGTAACTCAAAACCGGCTTAAAAATATCGTTTATCCCATCTTCATTGGGCGAAAAGGCATTGGGGATATAGCTTAAAACATCCTCAAAAATAGTCACCGTTTTAAAAGTTGTGTCCACACATCCTGCCCTATCTTTCACCACGAGCATTACCACATAGTCGCCCAGTTCTGCATCCTTAAACGTAAATCGGGGCTGGTCTATATTGGATGTCCCAAAACTCTCGGGGCGGCTAAAGTTTTTGAATTGAAAAACAGGATCATAAATAGACACACTTTGAAACTCGGCATCAAAATGCGCTTCGGGACCCGATGCGGGTAGTACACGTATCACAGTATCCCGCTCACATCCGCCGGAGTTTTGCACAAAAACAGGATGCATACCTGCGCCCAGCCCACTTATCGCGGAGCTTTGGCTGTAGGTTATGCCTCCATCAAAACTGTAGTTTACAGCGTTCTCACTAACCACTTTTATAGCTGCATCGTTAAATCCCGGACAGGATTCTGGACTTACAATCACTTCATTGATGCGAAGTTCTTTGGGTTCACTCAGCAATACGGGCATTTCAAATACACAGCCGCTATCCGATTGAAGGGTAACGAAATGTATTCCGGCACAGAGCCCGGTCACGGTTTGGGGTGCATTAGGTTCAGGGGTACCCGAAGACCAGCTGTAGTTTATTCCTGCCGGATTGGCTGCCCCGGAAGGGATTACCGTGTATGACCCATCGCAGGCGCCAAAGCAGGAAATGGATTCGAAACTCATACCCCCAATTCCCAGATTGGAGAAACTTACGGTTACAGCGTCCGAAACGGTGCAGTTGATATTATTGGTAATGGTCCAAATCAGGTCGTGCTCTCCTGATGTGGCGGCTGTAACAAATGTTTGTGCAGCAGTAGGCGCTTCAAATTCCACTCCCGATGGCCCGCTCCAGCTACCCGTATATCCGGTGGGCAGCGAGGCATGGGTATAAAAGGTATTGTCGCAAGTGTATCCATTGGTGCCGGCGGTAAATGCTATGCTTTCCTCCCATACTTCTATGGTTGTGCTTCCTTGGCAATTACCGGCATCGACTACAGTTATCGTGTATTCGCCCGGCAAAAGATTGTTGAATAGAGGTGCATCCTGAAGCGGGCCACTGTTCATGCGGTATTGCAAGGGTTCATTTCCGCCCGTTACGATTACGGATGCCGACCCATTGCTATTTCCGCAAGCAGCAGGTGCGGCAGTAGCGACTACTTCTATACCGGGCAAAACCTCAAAAGGGATGGTGATGGCCTCGAGGAAATTTCCACACAAATCGGCGATTTCATCATCCTGAAACACCATCTGGTAGGTTCCCCCTTCCGGTGGAAAAATCGGATCTGCATCTATCAAAAAGACCACTCCGAAGGTTGCGCCGTTGGCACAGTTTGATGCGAGATTACCGATGGTAAAAGGGCCACCGGGGCCTTCAATGGTAAAATGTTCGGGTAGGGCGGTCTCACAATCAATGTATTCGGAAAACTGGATATGAATGCCGCTGCAATCGTAATAAATATCTTCTACAAAAGGCGGGATAATGTCTTCAAATCCGGCAGTTGAAGTCCCAAAATCCAGTTCATATCCGTTTGTAGTCGCTGACCAATTGGAGATCATTAAAGCGTAGGTCTGTCCGGCAAGTACGGGAAGGTCTTCATTAAACGCAGGCCCATTTAAATCCCCGGGACCATTGGCAGAACCGATACCCCCCTGAGCAGAAGATATTCCCGTTACACCATTTGAACCCGTAAGACCATATGTATTACAGCTTACGAGCAGGTCGGGATCAGTGCTAATGTCATTACAACTTGCGTCTGTTAGGTTAAACAAGGCCCAATCGTAGTCGTCATCGGCATTCGGAGTGAGCTTAAAATTCAGCATACCGTCTTCTTGCACATTGATAAGATACCAACCTTCATTTTCCACATTAGCCATATCGCATCCATTTGTGGGAAGGATATCTGGATAGGCTCCATCGTCGAGAGGTCCTACTTCCTGAAACAAATACCCATCGCATAAATTTACAGCGCCAAAGCAGTCTCCTTCGGTGTAGGGCGGACAGGTAGTTCCGATATCCAGTTCAAAGCTGGTACAATTGGCTATCCAAGTATCGCTACTAATGGTGAGGTAGTAAGTGGTAGCGGGCTGCGTTTCCGCCAACAGTGACAGCGAAGTGGCTCCCCATGCGGTAAATGTCGACCCCATACAGGTACCGCTCATATCGTTGGGACAACCGCTGGTCAGGATTATCCCCGCAGCGCCAGCCGTGTAGCCGGTCAAATCAATTTGAACGCAGGTTTGGTCTGTGGTAGTAAACTCGTAAACAATATCTTCGCCCGCAATAAACCATGCATTACAAGCATTTGCACCTCCATAATTATTGCCCGCCCCACAGGTAGTACCCGCCGTAGTATACGGAATGCTAGGAATCACCACATCAGAGCAATCCTGACCAGATGATAAGTTGCTGATGGTCAAAAAGAAGGTCAAAGCAATCAGATGAGAAATGTATTTGAACGGAAAGCTGTGACGAATCATAGGAAGATTTCTTAAAGTTTTTAAAGCGATATCATAGGATAGCGCTTTACAAAATGACGTCATAAAACTCAAATTGGTTGTATTTTTTTAAAAATACAATCCAGAATGATCTCCCAATTCAGATCACATAGTTAATGGAATACTCCCTTTTGCCGGCAGCAAAATCTCTCGTCTCTACTTGTCGAAAAGCCTGCCAAGAGTCAATAAACCAAATCTCAACTAAGGTAAAGCTATATAGCTACTCTATGGATACTCTATGCACTAGCACCACTCAGCCTCTCAAATACTATTTTCGAACATTCATTTCAGATCATTATGACCAAAACTAACCATTAAAGGTCGTCTATGCCACTCGCGACCATATCAACCAAATTATTGTCGTCAGATCAAGCTTCCCAACTCCGTTCTTGCTTCCATTTCATTAAAACAAATCCTTATATTGTTATCGCTTTTGCGAAAGACCGATAGCAATGAAAAAAATCTACCTCAGCTTCTCTATTCTCCTTTTGGCATTGAGTGCCTTCTGTCAGGATATTGATTATACCCTTCGACAGGGATGGTCTCAAGCGGATAGCTCCTGGACAAGCAACTTGCGGAGCGCTTATATTTATGACAGCGGAAATCTTCAAATGATCTTTTCGGAGTACATGTACCCCGACTCTATTAACTGGAGTCCGGCGGGCAGGTATATAAATGAATATAATATGGACCAGACCCTAAGTGAAAAACGTAGCGAATTGTGGAACACGGATTTAAATTTCTGGGAAAACGAAATAAAAACGAATTACACCTATACCAGCGAAGGCAGTATTCTTACCGAGAAAAGCGCAAAGTGGAATAATGAAGCCTGGCTACCTTGGTGGAAGTACGTAAATGACTATAATTCAAATAACGTTTTGGTTGAAAGGATTTCGTCTAACTGGGATACCCTTAGCAATGACTGGCTTCTCAGTCTTAAGGATCATTATACTTATGACGCCGATGGAAAACTTACGCATACCTTGGTCGAAAGATTTCTGGATTCTCAATGGTTTTATTATCACGAATTAAATTATTCTTATACCAATTTTGGCAAAATTGCCGAAAAAGCTGGACCAGTAGATACCGCAAGCAACGGATCTCTTTCGGGTAGCAGAACCCGATACTTTTATGACAGCGATGAAAATTTGGTAACAGAGTTGGAGGAATCGATTTATGCGCCAACGCAAAACTGGATATCTTTATTCCAATACAATTCCATTTACAACGCTGATGGAAGCCGTCAGACGCGTACCCGCCAGTGGAATATTAGCGTAGATGACGTTCCGCTGTGGGCCAATTTTGCCCGATTAGCGTATTTCTATCTAAACCCAAGTTTCGTTCAGAAACCAGAATCTTTTTCTTTTGCCGTATTCCCAAATCCCACTTCAGACGAATTCCATATCCGGATAGATGAGAGCTTGGAGCCCATATTTTACAAAGTTTTGAATGTGGAAGGAAGAACGCTTCTTTCGGGCTCACTCCATTCTATTAATAAAAGTGTAAGCACTGGCGGACTTGCTTCTGGAGTTTATTTGATTGAAGTGCGTACTGGAGATAAAACTGGATATACTAGAATAGTGAAGAAGTAATTTGCAAAACGATAGGGTGAGAGTTCAATAAAAAAACATCAACACGGCTAATCTTGTGGATTACCAAGCCCTTTTAATAAATCCGATCCCACCCAAAACCCGACTGACTCCACCAACCGTACTCACTGGTACGAACAATACCATGCGCCTTACTAAAAACGACTGTAGTCCCATTCGCGTCATACGACATAGGTTCGTTGTGGATATACACACTCAGAGAATCGTAATAATGACCGAAAAGTGTATAATCGGTAGTGTAGAGCTGGGCATTTGATTCTGAATAATTATACGTTGTGCGCCAGCCGGTCAATTCGACTTTCTCCTCCGTATAGTCGCTAAATTTTAAGGGAGTTGTGTACAGCAAATGTGTTTGGTCAACTTGCGCACCCGAACCAAAAAATAGCGAATCACCTTCTATTTTCCATGTATTGGTGTAAACCGAATCCTTATGCCAATAATACTCCACAAGACTATGCATCATAGTTGAGCCTGGAGTTATGCGCTGGGTTATCTCCACACCCGTTGCCGATTTGCTCACCACTTCCAGCTCAAGGGTGTCACCCATATAAGCGTACTCATTCTGGTCGGGATCATAATAATTGTAGCCAGAGAGCAGTGTGTAGTAGAGCTTATCGCCAATATGCAAGTTTTCTAGAAAGTTTTCAGATTTGGGGGGCGGATTGGGAGTACCGTTGTCATCATCGTTTTTGGTGCAGCTTATGCTAATGGCTAGCAAAAGAAGGAGTGTGAAATAGTTTTTCATGAGATGTTGGTTTATTACTAAAGATGCTCAAAACGGTTAAAGGGTTGCATTGGCGGGTACACAGGTTCACATTTTGAGTTTCCAGCAATACCAACCTTGACATAATCACAATAACAAAATACCAAAATCAAAAAAGCCACACTTAAAAAAGTGTGGCTCTAGAGATCTTAAACTTATTAAAACCTTATTCTAGGACTATCCGTTTTGCAACTATGCCAGTAGAAGTGTTTAGTTGTATGACATACATACCTCTAGCCAAATCTCCAACATAGATACTTTCATGGGTTCCGTTTGAACTTATTCTTTTCACCAATTGACCCACATTGTTATATAGGGCAATATTGGTAACCGTATTGTGATGGGTAATGTACAGTACATCTGATGCAGGTACCGGAAAGACGGTTACCTTTTCAAGGTCTCTTTCACCAACACCATTTACGTATAGGTGTACTGTAATCGCTAAAAGGTCGCTTTCACAGTTTTCGATGCTCTGACTTACGTAATAAGTAGTCTCGTCAGTCAGTTCTGTTGTCGTTTCTAATTCTACTTCACCGGTACTGTCGGCATACCAAGTTAGGTTTTCACCTGCTACCTCTAAATCGCCAAGTGTTTCGCCTTCATCATTAAAAACCTGATCTTCTTCACCTACCGGCATTTCCGGAATTTCATTTACGGTAACGTCAGCAGCTACTCTATCGGAAATACAGTCTTCAAAAACTGTGAAATCCCAGTTGTAGAAGAAGTAATAAGTCGCAGCATTGGCGGCACCGGGTGTATCCTGTAGTATGCCTTGCGTGATAAGACCCACATCTCCTAAAGGATAAGGGAAGCCATCGTGATAAAACTGCCCTTCTCTTACTAGTTTGGGACTGCTGCTTGCCACCAAACTATAGTTGGTTCCTGCAGGCACCTCAAAGTCAAGGTCTATGGTGTGTTGTAACGGCTCTTCATTATTTCCGGCAGGAGTAGTTACAATAATTTCCTCCAAGACTTCGTAGCTGCTGTTTTTTAATTGGATAACCATCATACCCGGAGCTTCCGCTAAAATGAAAACATCTACCGAGTTTAGAACGATATCTTTCGTTATACTAAATCGCAAACCCCATGGACTGCTGGCAGCACTAACGGCGGCACCACCGATATAATCGCCTGGATTAAGTCTAGCGGCTCCTGTATAATTCGTGCCATCGGTATTGATATTAACATTCTCGGCCCAAACGCTGGTGTTTTCTAGTGGATTTTCTATAGTAAAATCAAACCCGGTGTGTAGCAATGTTCCATCGCTTTCTTGTGAATACCAGCGCACTTCATCGGCTTCTTCGGCTGCGGATAATACGGCATCATCGCCTACACAGACAGATAAATCTCCGGTAATTGAAGGGACTACGGGGTCGGTACAACCTTCTTGTGCAAATACACTTAAGGAGGAAGTTAACAGCAAACCGGTGGCCAGTAATAATGACTTTGTCATGTTTATAGTAGAATTTTTTATTTCCATTGTAGATTTTAATTTAAGGATGAATACAATATTAAGAAAACTAAAGCTATAGACGCCCGCTCCGTGTATGAAGATTGTATTCCAAACTATATTTCTGCTCAGATTCGGGGCTTTCGGAGTAGGATAAGGAATCGGCCATACGCCAGAGCGGCAGCAGTTCATCTACGGGCAGGATGATCTGGGAATTTGCAGAAATACAATCCAGAAATAATAGCACGGTGCTAAGAAGTTTCATTCAGAGCATATATAAAGCAACTTTAAATTGGATCAATATAAGTTCCTGACAATAATCTTAGGATTACTTTACACCCTACCATTTTTACTATCTTTCAAGATCTTAATAAATTTACCTAGCCATGGCAGACAAAAAAGACGACAACCCAAAAAAATCAGAAGAAGATATCCAGTTTGAACGCGAGTTCAACAAACTAAAGCTCAGCGCAGAGTACGGCGCTCCATTTCCCGAAAAGAAAAAGGAAGAGCTACCTTCAGACGAAACAGAAGCAGATTTTTTGACCCGAATGAGAGAACTGGAAGACGCCATTCAGAATCCGGACAAAACGAAGATCATTGAGCTATTGGGGTTTCCAAATTTTCCAAAAGTTGAAAATTTGTCTGATGCTGAAGTAAGCGCCGCTTTAGAACTTGCGACTACTGCTCTGGGCAATAAGAATATTGTGCTCGACGTGATATATCCCACCCCTGATCGCGAGATATACCGCTTTATTACCCAAGAGTTGCTACAATTCGAAGGGGGTGGAGCGGGAGCTGGAGGCATGACCCGGCATCTTATCTACGAAGAACATTACCCCAACCACACCGAAGATATAAAGGCTGATATAACGGATGTTTTACACTTTATATGTCGCGGTCACAAGGGAAGTATGCCTTGGCGTATTGCCAATAAAGTAAGCCTTTACGGTGAGATTGTGTCGCAAGAAGAGTTTGAAGTCGTAATGGGTAACCATCGCGATGTATTTCAGGGGATGAGTTTTATCGGTGTCGATGCTGTTAAGGTAGCGTTTGACGGATCAAAAGCGCATGCAAAAGCCAAGTTTCGACATTACCTTGATCAGTCCTCGGGCTCTCCGGGCGAGGTAAGCGCAGAGGCTGAGTTTTACTTTGAGCTAGATGATGATATGTATTTACTGAACCGCTTGGTGATCGATATATTTGGGATTGAGTGAGTTGGCTCGTATCGTGGTGGAGCCGGAAAATACATTGCTCTAATTGTAGATGATCAAGCTTGAAATACCTCAAAGGTTTCTAAAACCTTTGGGGTCTAAATTCATCCTATATTTTAATTCATCACAAATATAAAGGCGACCAGTTACTGTCGAAATCAGGAATTTATCAGCATCGGCGAGGTATGTCATGGCCGCTAGGATAATGAATTTTTATTCTTCATCTAAATCCTTAACTGCAATTTCACTTTCTGTCTATAGTTCAAGTGTTCCAAAACTGTCTAAATAGACACCTCGAATTTATTTATCAAATTCCGTTAATGGCACTACATCATGCGTTTGAACAAATTCTGCAATTCTATCCAAATCCGTCTCTCCATCTATGTAAGAAACCCCTTTCAATTTAGAAAACTCTTCCCAAAGCTGATGATTGTATGCGAGTGATTTATCAGGTTCTTTACCGAGCAGAAAAATCTTAGAAACTCCTTTCTCGATGCTGGCTACAGCAAATAGCGTTGCCAATTCATTCCTAACTTGTGAATAATCTTTTGAAAAGTCCTGACTATGTCCTAAAACTAGTCCACTATTCAATCCGGCAAAATCGAAGGTTACTTTAGGGAATATCAACTCTTTAATATTATGTCTGTCAATCACAGCATCCCAAGTAACTTTGCCATCAATCTTAGGTTTTAATGATCTCCGCACACTTTCTCTAAAAGAAATGCTTCGCTTCTCTTTTTCACCGTCTCGGCAAGAAACATATTTTTCAAAAAGTAGATCAAAAACCTCTTGGGTTAAAGGCAAACCAATTTCAGTTGGTTTATCGAATTGCAAAATATTGTTTGCATACTTACTTAAGTACACCAAATGTGATTGGTTAAACAACGTATGACTTGGATCAAAACCAAATTCACTATTCTTAGTATTTGATTTATAATCGTGTTCGATCATCTTTAACTTTGATTCCAGTAGCATATAACCATCTCTGGAAATAACCTTTTTTAGAATTCCTAGCTTGAATTTAGAGACGCGAAAAATCATTTCACGTTCGTTTGAAGCAAAAAGACCAACCGTCAAATATTCATTTGCGTGCTGGGATACCGGTACTTTTAATATGGTAATGAAGTGGCTTTCCATAGGGGTAGGTGCTGGGCAGAACGGTTACTTCAAACGTGAAGCTAAGATAGTAAATTGTTCTGAAACCCTTTCTATCCATACTTTATTAAAAAGTTCTCTAAAAAGGTATTCATAAATTTCTTTCTTATCTATTCCCCACTCTTCAGGTATTTCGTCAAAAACAAGTTTCAGAGTAGTTTTACAAGCTTCAACCAATGCTGGGAATTCATCTATTAATAAATTACAATATGCCTCTTTTTCTTTAAAGGATTTAAGAACGTGTTCTATTGACGACGATGTTAATAGACTGTAGTCTTCGTGGGGAAGCATCATTTCCGAATCCGGGTAAATCACATTATGATTGCTATCTGTAGCATTAAGGACAGCTTCGTGGTCAATGGGCATAACATGGAATTCATCGCTTCTTGATTCAATGAGCATATTATGATTTCCAGCAAATCTATCTTCATTTCCCAACCAAAGATCAAACAATGCTATTTTCAGAATGTCTCTAAATCCGCTAAACTTTTTTATAAAAGCGGGGGTTGCAAGTTCCATGAATTTATCCCAATCAATTCGATGAGGTCGAAACTGACTTCCAAAACAAGGTATAGAATATATCAATGGATCAACTTCAAGATGTGCAATATGCTCCAAATTAACAGAAACTAGAATTGCTAGTGGTTGGTTCAATCCCCATATCTGACCGAACCGGTAGGACATTAACTCCTTGGCAAGCCGGTATGACGGAGTTTGACCTTGTGAAGCTTTAACAATCCAAAGCGTCAATGAAGGATGGTCACAAAGAATTTGCAAAGGTTTATTTGCCGTTGGAATTTGCCGAACTGCTGGTGCTATAGTATGATATATTTCCAAAACTTATTCTTTTCCGAAAGTCATACAGTAAATAAACGCAGAATTAAACACAATGTCTTAATATATGCATGCATCCTCTCTTTTTCTGTACAAATCGGTAGCAAGTTCTAGATAAAACGAGATTTTCTATATATTTTTCGATAAACAACACAATTAACTTACACCTCCAAAACCCTACCCCCATCAAAACCCAGACTCTCTCCATATCCCACATACCCCAATTGATTCGTCAACATCCGTGTTTCCCCAATTTTAAATTCCGGTACATTCACATGGTGGTGCCCAAATATCCAAGCATCTGGTTGATACTTTTCTATTAAGTCATCCAGCTCAGTAGCAAAAGCTTCGTTGAGCGCATCCCCTTCGTATTTTTCTGGATACTGCAAAAAGGTAGGAATGTGATGGGTTACTACTATTGTTTTTCCTTCGTACGGAAGTTTAAAGATTGCTCGTATAAAATTCACGCTCTCTTCGTGCAAGGCATTGTATAGTTCGACAGTAAAGATTTGTGAGTGATCTCTAATGATTCTAAAATCGTAAAGGCGGCTCTGGATTTCCCATTTATGACTGGGAGAAACATGAGACCAAAGCGTCGTGAAAATAATGCGCATTCCATCCAGAGTCACCATTTCATTATTTAAGATCGTAATATTATCCCTAATAGGCTTGCTGCTTATCTCGTCAAACATGCCAATATCCCACCTATAGTACTCATGGTTTCCCGGTATCCAATACACATGCTTCCAATTGGAGCTGAGATAATCAAAAAATGCATCGTGCTTATCCACTAGACCAAAAGGAACAATATCACCTGCCAAAATCAAAAT
>CAJDXA010000097.1_pt1 | contig 16450 bp, 19 predicted proteins | sample 7391711 | NCBI WGS metagenome assembly CAJDXA01 (sample SAMEA7055748, study PRJEB34461) | soil metagenome | biome: terrestrial ecosystem; feature: Peninsula; material: soil | place: Antarctica | collected 2016
ACTCTGGTGATTACACGATCAGCGGACATTGAGGAATAATTAATTATACTGCTATGACCGTCCTCTGGAAAAAGATCTGCCAAGACATAAGTGGGCAATAGAGTTCCAATGAGATTAAGATCGAATACTTTCCGGAGATCAGGTATGCTTGCATCAAAGAAAGAGCTGTCAGGTTGAATAACTGCCCCAGGCATATTCCCACCTGCCGCATTTATCAATACATCTATGTTCCCCCACCGGCTTGATAAGCCCTGACGGACTTCCTGTAAAAAACTTTCATCCGTCACATCTCCAGAATGGCCAAATACATTTTCCGATATTCCCCTCCAGGAATCAAGCAAATTGAACAGTTTTTCAGGGTTGCGATTCAGTACGCAAACCTTTGCGCCCTGCTTCAATAAAAAAGTAACCGCAGTCTGACCGAGAACCCCAGTTCCTCCTGAAATTACTATTTTCTTATTTTGGATATTATTTACTTAACCAAATTTTGATCGGCTAAACTTAAAATCAATATCTTTGCTTTTCAATAATAAGACTAATAGATGAAGTTCAAAGCTGAAATACGAATCATGCCGCATGCTGAATTGCTAGATCCACAAGGTAAAACAGTGGGAAAAAATCTTCCCAACATCGGTATTCATCAAGTGGAACAAGTACGGATAGGCAAGCACATTGAAATGATTGTCCAGGCTGACTCAGAAGAGGAAGCGAAAAACATCGTCGACACTGCGTGTAAAAAATTACTGGTTAATCTTATCATGGAAAAATATGATTTCAATATAGAACCACTTTCATAATGCTTTATCTCGTCCCCACCCCTATCGGCAATCTTGGAGACATAACCGTTAGGGCTATTGAAGTTTTAAAAACTGTGGACTATATACTTGCGGAAGATACCCGCAAAACCCAAATACTGTTGCGGCATTATGAGATTGATGCCCGCACCACTTCTTATCATCAGCACAACGAGAAGAAGAAGTTACTCGCTGTTCTCACCCATCTGAAAGAAGGAAAACAAGTAGCTCTTGTATCAGATGCTGGTATGCCCGGCATCTCGGATCCTGGTTTTCTGCTGGTGAGAGCCTGTACGGAAGAAGGTATAGTGGTTTCCAGTCTTCCGGGACCCAATGCACTTACGGCTGCACTGGTGGCTTCGGGTTTACCTTCTGACCAATTCTATTTTGCCGGCTTTTTACCTCATAAAAAGGGAAGAAAGAAAAAGTGGGAGGATCTGACAACAAGGGATGAAACCATTATAGTATATGAATCACCTTATCGGATCGAAAAATTTCTTCGAGAGTGTGGGACCTACCTTGGTCCTGACAGATTGATCTGCATTGCCAGAGAATTAACAAAAATTCATGAGGAATATATTCGTGGAACTGTAAGTGAAGTCCAGGCGATCCTGGAAGAACGTGACTCCATCAAAGGAGAAATGGTCGTGGTCGTGGCTGGAAAGAGTTATGAACCTCCTTCGTCGCAGGAGTAGTTTTATGTTGCTTTTCGAAACTTCGGAATATATATGCTACATCCATATATGTATTTCTTTCTGTAAAGATCTGCAAACTCATTAAGATTTCATCCAGGAAGAGTTGTCTCTCGTTCTGGAGAACCTTATCTTTCTCCTATTTACACTTTCAATCCCATTTAAAATATTTCTGATTTTTATCTGTATTTATACTAATTCTTAATAAACATAACCCAAATACTTTTGTTATTCAACCCAAAGCACGTAACTTTGGAGTCTGAAATATATAACTATAACCGGCTTACCGTGCCATGGAGACGAGGTTTTAGAAGGATGTCCTATTTAGTATATGTAATAACCAATGACAATCACCTGTGAAACTCCATCCGTAAACTGGTTATAGAACCGCACAAAAATTATAACATGAGAACCGAAAATGAAATAATAGATGACTTTACGACCCGGGACTACGAATATGGTTTCGTAACGGATATCGAGATGGATATCCTTCCACCTGGTCTGAATGAAGAAGTTATTGAATTTATATCCGCTAAAAAAGGCGAACCAGAGTGGATGTTGGAATGGAGAAAGAAAGGCTATGAAGCATTTCTCAAATCCAAGATGCCCGAATGGCAATATTTCAAAGCTCCGGAAGTTGATTTTCAGAGCATTTCTTATTATGCAGCTCCCACTGACCAGACTAAGTTTAAAAGTCTCGATGAAGTCGATCCTGAACTTCTCAGGACATACGAAAAACTTGGGATCCCCCTGCAAGAACAAAAATTACTTGCCGGAGTAGCTGTCGATGCAGTATTTGACAGCGTATCTATTGCTACCACTTATAAGAAGGAGTTAGGCAAACTGGGTATTATTTTTTGTTCAATGAGTGAAGCTGTAAAGAAACATCCTGAACTTGTTAGAAAATACCTGGGAACAGTTGTTCCCTATACAGATAATATATACGCTTCGTTGAATTCAGCTGTGTTTTCAGATGGATCATTTGTGTATATCCCGGAAGGTGTCCGATGTCCGATGGAGCTTTCTACTTATTTTAGAATCAACGCGCAAAATACCGGGCAGTTCGAACGGACTCTGATAGTAGCAGAAAAAAATAGTTATGTCAGTTATCTGGAAGGTTGTACCGCTCCAAAGCGGGATGAGAATCAACTCCATGCTGCCGTAGTAGAATTGGTTGCCATGGAAGGTGCAGAAATCAAATATTCAACTGTTCAAAACTGGTTCCCGGGAGATGCAGAGGGTAAAGGTGGCATTTTTAACTTTGTCACCAAAAGAGGCATCTGTAAAGGAGATCGATCTAAGATTTCCTGGACACAGGTGGAAACCGGTGCAGCCATTACCTGGAAATATCCCAGTGTGATTCTAAAAGGAGATGATTCTGTGGGAGAATTTTATTCAGTAGCTGTCACCAAAGGAAGACAAATAGCCGATACCGGAACGAAAATGTACCATATAGGTAAGAACACCAAGAGCCGGGTCATATCAAAAGGAATCTCAGCTGGTCAGAGTAGTAACGTATATCGTGGGTTGGTTCAGATCGGAAAGGGTGCGCACAAAGCCAGAAACTTTACCCAGTGTGATTCACTCCTGATCGGAAATAAATGTGGCGCCCATACCTTTCCTTATATTGAATCCAGAAACAGAACTGCCATGCTGGAGCATGAAGCCACCACGTCAAAAATTGGTGAGGATCAGATTTTCTATCTGAATCAACGTGGAATTGATCCGGAAAAAGCTGTGGCCTTGATCGTAAATGGATATGCCAAGGAAGTTCTGAGCAAATTACCGATGGAATTTGCTGTTGAAGCCAGGAAATTACTTGCTCTCACGCTGGAAGGAAGCGTCGGGTAATTTATTTTAATCATTATAAATTTAAATCGAAGAATATGTTAGATATTAGAAATCTCCATGCCAGAATCGATGGTAATGAAGTCCTGAAGGGTTTGAATCTGAAGGTGAATGCCGGAGAGATTCATGCTATAATGGGGCCCAATGGGTCTGGTAAAAGTTCACTGGCTTCAGTATTGGCCGGACGTGAAGAATTTGAAGTAACGGAAGGCGAAGTTTTCTTCAAAGGTATGAACTTACTGGAGTTAGATCCTGAGATCAGAGCACGTGAAGGCGTTTTTATGGCATTTCAGTATCCGGTAGAGATCCCGGGTGTGTCAAATATTTCATTCCTCAAAACAGCTGTGAATGAAATTTGGGAACACCGGAAGTTAGAACCACTTTCTGCGCGTGATTTCCTTAAAAGAACCCGTGAAATGCAAGAGTTGGTCCAGTTTGATAATGCATTGGCTAATCGATCATTGAATGAGGGATTCTCCGGGGGAGAGAAGAAAAGAAACGAAATCTTTCAAATGGCTATGCTCGACCCTATCCTGGCTATCCTGGATGAGACAGATTCCGGTCTTGATATTGATGCACTGAGAATTGTTTCCGATGGAGTTAATAAGTTGCATTCAAAGGATAAAGCATTTATCATTATCACCCACTACCAACGATTACTTGAATATATCGTACCTGATTTCGTACATGTATTAAGTGGTGGTAAAATAGTCCGTTCTGGTGATAAGTCATTAGCTCTGGAACTGGAAGAAAAAGGATATGACTGGTTGAAAAATGAAGCTGTGACTTCCTAATCATTAAAAATTATAAAAATAACATATGTTAGCTCAAATAGACGTAGACTTCCGGGAGCAAATATTGAACGATTACCAGGGTGTTTCCGAATGCCAGGTATGTGATAAACCAGATTATCTGGTGCCGATACGGGAAGTTGCATTTAGTTTTTTTCAGGAGAACGGTTTCCCAACATTGAAAAATGAGGATTGGAAATATACACCGGTTAAGTTATATCTGAACGAACCTTTTGAAGTAGATCAGGCAGAGACATCGGAAGTGGATCCTGAGTTAGCTCCTTATTTTGGTCAGCAATTGCCAGGCTATAAAATAGTGATGGTCAATGGTCGGTTTGACCCAGCCCAGTCGGATTTACCTGATTCTTCACAATGTCGGATAGATTCAATTATTAATGTACTGCGTGAACCTGCGGTAAAGGAAAGACTTTCCAAGTCCAGAAACTACAGAGCCAATCCTTTCTTGGCTATGAATACAGCTTTGTTTACTCGTGGCATATACATCCATATTCCTAAGAATGTCAAAGTTGATCAACCTATTCATTTAATCCATTTTGTTGGAGGAGAACAGAAACAATTTAATATTTCTAAAAATATATTCATTGTTGAATCAGGTGCCGAAGTAGAAATTATTGAAAGCTACTATCATTCTGGTAATGACCCGGTCAGCTTTAGAAATAGCAGCACAGAAGCTTTAGTGGAGACTAATGCAACCCTTCACCATATTAAACTACAAAAGGCACATGAAAACCTGAGAATGGTGGAGCATACGGAAGTAGAGCAAAAGGCCGAAAGTTTGTACAATAACTACACCTTTACTCTGCCAGGAATGAGTTTTGTCCGGAACAACCTGAATCTCGAGCTGAATGGCAGTAACATTGAATCTCATATGTATGGTCTTTACCTTACAGATAAGAATCAACTGGTCGATAATCATACCCTGGTGAATCATAAGGAGCCTAATTGTGAGAGTAACCAGCTGTATAAAGGGATCCTGACGGATCGTTCGAGAGCGATTTTTAGCGGCAAAGTATATGTTCATTCTATTGCACAGAAAACCAATGCTTTTCAACAAAATAATAATATACTGTTCAGCGACAATGCTACGATATATTCTAAGCCACAGTTGGAGATTTATGCAGATGACGTGAAATGTAGTCACGGATCAACCATTGGTCAATTGGATGACGAGGCTTTGTTTTACCTGCGCGCTCGAGGGTTATCGAAAGAAGGTGCGCAGAGTTTATTGGTAAATGCTTTTGCTTTTGACGTCACTGAGAAGTTGGTGGATGAAGAGATTAAAGCCATGCTCAATGAAGAAATAGATAAAGTCATGACAGAAGTAATATACTAACCAAGATACGAGTAGACGTTTTGGCGAGCAGCTTTCCAAAAAGTGGAAATGAATAAACAGAAATCCTACTTTATATTCAACAATTCCGGTATGGCATTGTCATATCCAAAAAGAAGGTAATTTAATCCTATGATAGAAGAGAAGAAGATTGATCAAGCCACTATCGATATAACTAAATATCGGCAAGGGTTTCCAGCTCTTCATCAGGAAATTTACGGATATCCGTTGGTTTACCTTGATAATGCAGCCACCACCCAAAAGCCAATGGAAGTGTTGGATGTGCTTCGTCGCTACTATGAGGAGGACAATAGCAATGTGCATCGTGGTGTACATTTTCTGAGTCAGAAAGCAACTGATCAGTTTGAGCAAGCTCGTAAAACAACTCAACGATTTCTAAATGCTACCCACGATCACGAGATCATTTTCACACGGGGAACCACCGAGAGTATTAATCTGGTAGCTTCCTCCTTTGGGAGAGCATTCATTAATGAAGGCGACGCTGTAATAATATCTGGCCTTGAGCATCATTCCAATATCGTTCCGTGGCAAATGATATGCGAACAGCAAAAAGCAGAGCTTCGGGTTATTCCCATTAATCAGAAGGGAGAACTGGTCATGGAAGAATACGAAAACCTATTAGATGATCGTGTGAAAATTGTATCTGTTGGTTATGTATCCAATGCCCTCGGAACGGTTAATCCTGTTAAGGATATTATCCGAATGGCTCATAATCTGGATATCCCGGTTATGCTGGATAGTGCCCAGGCTGTGCAACATATGAAGGTGGATGTGCAAGAGCTGGATGTTGATTTTCTGGCCTTTTCCAGCCATAAGATATTTGGACCTACCGGGATGGGAATTCTTTATGGCAAAGAAAAATGGCTAGATAAGATGCCTCCCTACCAGGGAGGTGGTGAGATGATCGAAAAGGTTACTTTTGAAAAGACAACTTTTAATAAGCTGCCATTTAAATTTGAAGCGGGAACGCCGCATATTGCGGGTGTTATAGGACTGGGAGCTGCACTGGAATATGTGGAAAAAGTCGGGATTGAAAAAATCAACCGATATGAAAAGGAACTGATGGCTTTTGCTCTGGATGAATTAGCATCTATTGAGGGATTGACTTTTATAGGCGAAGCGAATGAGCGCGCTGGAGCTATTTCGTTCCTGCTTGATGGGATTCACCCCTATGATACGGGTGAAATTCTCGATAAGCTCGGCATTGCCGTGAGAACGGGACACCATTGCACTGAACCGATTATGAACTATTTTGGAATCCCAGGGACTGTAAGGGCATCATTTTCCTTTTACAATAACAAGGAAGATATTATGCGGTTAAGAGATGGAATTATACGAGTCAGGAAAATGTTGGGGTAAAAATGGACAATAAAACTATTGAAGAAAAACAACAGGAAATCATCGAAGAATTCTCATACTTTGATGATTGGATGGATAAATACGAATTGCTCATTCAGCTGGGAAAAGAACTTCCGCTGATTGATGATAAATATAAAGTAGATGATAAGCTGATCAGAGGTTGTCAATCACAGGTTTGGATGCATGCAGAGGAAAAAGATGGTAAGGTATTTTTTACAGCAGATAGCGATGCAGTGATCACCAAAGGGTTGGTCAGTATGGTTATTAAAGTATTATCTGGTCACGCACCGGAGGAGATTACCACCTCCAGACTTTTTTTTATCAAAGAGATAGGACTTCAAAACCATCTCTCTCCTACCCGCTCCAATGGTCTGGTCGCTATGATCAAGCAAATGAAACTTTACGCAATTGCATTGCAACAACAGAAAATGAAATCATAAAAACTCACTTATTATGGACGCATTAAAAGAAAAAATAATAGAGGTTCTCTATACGGTAGAAGATCCTGAAATACCGGTTAATATATATGAACTCGGTTTGGTGTATGACATTTCCATCAAGGAGAACAATGTAGTCTTTATTACAATGACTCTGACTGCTCCGGCTTGTCCGGTAGCTGGTGAAATCGTGATGGAAGTACAACGCAAGGTTAGCGCCATCGAAGAAGTTAGTGAGGTGCACGTGGATCTTACCTTTGAACCGCCTTGGTCGATGGATATGATGAGCGAAGAAGCCAAGCTGGAATTAGATTTTTTATAGTAGCATAAAAGCTACACTCAAGACATTCAATTATGCCCATTAGGGCACAATCTTATCTAAATACTTAAATTTTTTATGAAGTTATTATCATCGGATACGAAGAATCAGGTTTTGCAATCTATGATTAACCTTTTGGATCAGGAAAGGGATCAAATCATTGCTGGGAATAAAAAGGATCTAGATGCCTTTCTGCAGGATGACCAAGCTTTATATGACCGGCTAATTGTCGATCAGAAGAAGGTAGACGATATGATTCGTTCGGTTCGTGAAGTCAAGGATCAAAAAGATCCTGTTGGCCAGGTGAAATCCGAACGTAAACTTGATACAGGTCTGCAAATTATTAATCGGACGGCCCCATTCGGAACCATTATGATCATTTATGAATCAAGGCCTGACGTTACTATTGAAGCAGCAGTATTGGCTTTTAAAGCAAACAATAAAATATTACTAAAAGGTGGAAAGGAAGCGATCTATACGAACGAAGTGCTCGTTACTTTATGGCATCAGGCGTTAGAAGAGAATGGACTTGATAAGAATTGGATTACTCTTCTGACCATGGACCGCGAGGCCACCCAGGAATTTCTTAAAAACCCAAGTGAAAAACTGGATTTGATCGTTCCCCGCGGAGGTGATCGATTAATTGCATTTGTAAAGGAACATGCACAATGTCCGGTACTTGTCAGTGGTCGGGGAAATAACTTTCTTTATATTGACGAGAATGCAGATTGGGATAAAACGGTTAAAGTAATACTTAACGCAAAGACTGATAAAATATCGGCTTGCAATGCTTTAGATAAGGTGTTGATTAATCGTAATCTGGAAGATCTGGAATCAAAATACAACGCTCTCGTTTCTCTTCTGAGCGACAAAGGTGTGGAAGTAGTGATCCCTGACAATGATCTCGCACAGGATGCTGATATTTGGTATGAGGAATTTCTGGCTATGAAGATCCTGATAGATTTCGTCGATGATATGGATGAAGCCATTGACAAGATCAATAAATACTCTGGTGGTCATTCTACCGCAATCCTGACCGAGGATAAAGATGCAGCATCCCGATTTATGGAACAGATCGATAGTGCTGCAGTTTATCACAATGCTTCTACAAGGTTTACTGATGGTGGGCAAATGGGTGTTGGCGCCGAGTTAGCGATTAGTACGGATAAACTTCATCACCGGGGACCACTTGGACTGGAGCAGTTGGTAAGCAATAAGTATTACGTGTATGGTGACGGTCACATCAGGGAGACCCCCGATGTGGGTCATTTTTATCGTTAGAGATATTGCAATCTTGGCGTTAATAAATAAAATCCAACTCGTAAACTTATCTTTTGGTAAGTAGGTAATTGACCTCAGAGAGGTCTACCCCGAAAGCTTTCGGAGATTAGCTTAAATGGCATCGAACCATTCGATGGGCCTTTGGCTGAATTGAACTGTCCATGCTCTATTCACATATTTCATAACTATCGAAGCTTAAATACTTCATTCATCTGCACACCTCATAACGTGACAGATTCCACAAGACTTTTGAAAAGGGTTTTATGATGTTGTTTTCACCAAGATTTATAATGAATTACCACATCCATTTGGTTTTCCCTAAAGAAGTGCTTTGAATTCGCCTTTGATGATATCAATACGAATATTAACGATTTTGATCTATTGAATCGATCTTCTGTATATTTTATTTGATATCTTATTGAATTTATTCATAGATTGAGATTATGAATAAAACAATTGGAATTATATTAGCATTGGTGGGCCTCATTGGAACTATAGTTTTTGGAATACAAGCAGCACAAGATTCAGAAACATTTAGTTTTCTGGGGCTTGATATTGGTGTAAGTACTGCGAACTGGACACCGGTGATTATAAGTGTCATCTTATTGATTGTCGGCGTCGTTGTGATGGGGATGGGAAAGAAATGATGCAATAGTTTTAGGATTGTAATTCTAAAATTATTTTTTCTCCATCAAAGTTCCTGGTACCGGAAGATTATTTATTCCCCAATAAATGATAAATCCAGCCGTAAAGAACATAATCAGACTGTACACAGCAGGTGCTATAGCGAAGGCTGTGTTATTCAATAAACCACCGGCTATGGCCAGGGCTAAGGTGCCATTTTGAATACCGGATTCTATGGAGATGCTTGTGGCCTGTGCGGGTGATAGCTTGAAAATTCGAGCCAAAAGGAATCCAACTACCATCGTGCAGATATTAAGTAATAACGAAACAATTCCTGCGTCTACAAAATATCCTGGTAATGTGTCTTTTTCTTTGATTACGATGCCTAGAATGATCAACATCAGGATAATTGCGGATGCTAGCCGTACGGTCTTTCCAAGCTTGAACGCAAACTCCGGCCAATAATGACGTACCGCCATTCCCAAACTTACAGGGATCAAAACGATCGTACTAATTTTCACAATCGTTTCCAGGAAGTTAAGGTGTATCATATGTGATTCATCCAAAAATGATTCCATCGCAAAATTTATAATTAAAGGTATCGTCACTACGGTGATAACACTTGTAATTGCCGTGAGAGATACGGAAAGCGCTGTATCAGCACGCGCCAGGTGGGCGATTAGGTTGGATGTAGGACCACCAGGACAGGCTGCCAGGATCATTACACCGATGGCAATTTCAGCAGGTACGTCCAAGAGAAGCACCAGACTATACCCGATCAACGGAAGAAATATCAATTGGCTGACCAGGCCAATAACTACGGCTTTGGGATATCGGAGGATCCTTTTAAAATCATCCACCAACAGGGAAAGACCCATTCCCCACATCACCAGCATGAGGGCTACAGCTAAAAATATATTTGATATATTATCCATATCTACGTCTAAGTTTGAGGTTGAAGGCGTAAAATAAGAAAATATATTAAATTGCTGAAACATCCTGGATATCACACTGTCGAAAGAATATACTATAAACGATGAGAAGGGCCATATAAGAAGTATTTGGCATATTCAATCACCATTTCCAGCCCTAGTTTTACATGATCCGATGAGCCCCATTCTGATTAAAATGCGAAGTAGTAAACGTCTAGTAAAAAATAGTATGGCTCTCAATGCTGTTCCTTCAGGAATCAACTAAAGTGGAAAGTGCAAATTTGAATTCTTCTGTCTTTTCAATAAAAGACGAGTCTACTATAAATGCTTTTGTGCCAGAAATTTTTATTTTGAAATGTGATCAGGAAAATGGTAGTGCTGAAATAAGCAACCAGTTAAGTTGTCTAGCTTTCGGTCTCTTTTTGCGGTTGATGTTTACTACTTTAATGCTTCTTTCAACATAACCTTATTCTGTAAAGCCCACTGCGAAAGATTGGTTACATTTTGATCTATCAGGAGTTTGTTAATGATGTTACTACGGTGCTTTTCTACAGTGCGAAGAGATACTTCGAGTTGTGCGGCTATCGAACGATTGGTCATACCTTCCAGAATTAATGCTATCACCTGCCGTTCTCGCTCAGTCAAAGTACCCAATTTTCGAATGACTTCTAAGCCTGGAGTTACATACCCGCCGGAAAGTTCTTCAGGGAAATAAAACCCTTCAACATCCACCATATAAATACAATCTTCGATCTCTCTAATAGAATTCTCTTTGCCGAGGTACCCTGCCGCGCCCTTCTGCCGCGCCAATGCTATAAATCCCGGAGAATTGTAATAAGAAAGCAAGATGATTTTACACTTCAATTCATTCGTCTGACAGAGCTCCAGAATTTCCAGTCCTGTCAACCCCGGCATCTCGATATCGAGAATACATATGTCCGGTTGATTTGCCTGGATCAATTCCCAGGCCTCCGACCCATCATGGGCAGCCAGAACATCTTTAAAACCTTTTTCGGTAAGGAAAGCAGCCAATCCTTTCAAGATTATGGGGTGGTCATCTGCCAGTAAAATCTTTAGACCTTTCATTTTTTAGGAATTGTAATTTTGATCCGGGTTCCTTTACCCTTCACCGATTTCAATTCAAAATGACCACCTAAGATTTTAGATCTTTCCTCCATCGAGTTCATACCGATTCCTACTCGTGCAGGCAGATTGTCCTCCATGTTCATACCGATACCATTATCTGACACTTCCAATACGATAACATGTGATTCATTCTTCAGAAGGACATCCAGTTGATTACACTTGGCATGTTTCAATACATTGTTAGTAGCTTCCTGTAAGATCCGGTATAGGTGAAGTTCTTCATCCTTGGAAAGAGAACCATTGCATTCCGCTATATTATAGTTCACTTTCATATCTGGAGCCGCTTCCTCCAATTTCATTGCAAGATCTTCAAAAGCTGGTTTAAGACCAAAGTTTTTCAATACAACCGGATACAGCGAATGGGTTACTTGCCTCAACTGTGATAATGATTCAGCTACCAAATTGGATGTTTCGGTATCTTGAGCCTGATCGAGTTTGATCTTTATCAGGATGAGTTCCTGGCTGATGCCATCATGTAGCTCCTGGCTGATTCTCACCCTTTCCTTCTCCTGCTTCTGTATGAGATTTTGGGCAAATATCTGTTTGAGTATGGATTTTTGTCGGGAGAACCGATATGATCTATACAATATGATGACAAAAAACAACCCGCTTAGGGCCAATATGACCAAAAGACCGCGCCATAATAAGGCCTTATTCCTTTCATATAACAACAGTATAGAAGCTTCCTGCTGTAGGATCTGTTTATTCTTCTTCTCCGCCTCGAATAGTTGATTGTAGTATAAGAACTGGTTACGGATCTGGATATTCTTCAGGCTGTCCTTTAAATGATTATGTGTTTTTAGGGCGGTGAAAGCATTGGATTTATTTCCTGATTGATCGTATATGTCTACCAGCAACTTATAAAGCCTGGTCAATTGCGTTAATTTATTCTTAGATTTCGCATCTTTGATCAAATCCTCAACGATATTTATGGATTGTGTATACCTGTGATGAACTTTAGCATGGCAAGCCTGAGCTAGCTGATAATACTGATCAATCCAGGCACCATGTTTTTCTGGTTCATAGAATGTCTTGAACTCATTGAGATAATAATCAGTTGAATCAACCTTGTTTTGATCTGAAAAATACTGTGTAAAATAAGCAAAAGTGATCGTCTTTATATAATCACGGACTTCTGAAGGAAAGTTGAGCAAACTCCTGGCTTTTACAAGATGCTCATATTGTAGTTCATCTATTTTACGATCTTTAAACTCCCCTGCTGCACTAATATGTGCTGTGGCCACGATCTGCAATTCATTCGATAGCCTGCCCGTTTTTAGTATTTCGCCACGCACTTCTTCTGCCCTATGATACAGTCCATTGATGCTGTATAAAGTTGATTGACCAGATAATGACCACAGATACAAAGATGTGTCCTGTTGTTGTAGGAAAAAATCAGCAGCCGAATGGAAATATTTATCAGACTCCAGGATATTCCACTCTGATGAATAAATCTCAGCTAGTTTTAGATGGGCATAACCGAAGTTGGTATGTAAAGTGTCTCCTTGTTCTCTGCTCAGGTCGATAATAGTTTTAAAATCAATAATGGCAGCTTTGGAATTGTTCGTGTAAACATTCAGCTCTCCGGATAGCACATGGTAATCCAGTAAAAGTGAATCAAATTTTAATTGACCCAGATATGGATTAAGTTTTCCCAGAATGGATCTCGCTTTTCCGTGATCCACAAATTCATCAAAAATATAATACTTGGCTATTGTATTTACCAAAGGTAAGGCTGCCGCAGGTTCGCCAGAATGAGTGAAATATTCTATAGCATCTTGAAGAATATGGATATAATCAAGATTGACTGAGTCTTTACGCTCTCTTTCAAATTGAAGAACTTTCTGATATCTCTCATTTTCGGGTTGGATCTCACTAAGGTGGTCTATGAAATCTTGAAGGTTAGTTTGCCCATAAACCGGCACAACAAAGATCAGCCACCAGAATAGCATAAAAATGCACAGAGTAAATTTTATTCTGGTATTGTATCGTAAAACTAAACCATCATATATCTCCAGGACAAATTGCCCAATGGGTTTTCCCAAACATCTCATATTCTATGTAAACTAAAAGAATATATTCTATATACCATTATGAGCAACGGAATTTAGAAGAAAAACAAATCTGGATATATTTGTCCGAATTACAATTATTGTCTATATTTGCTCTAAATAGGGAATAAAATGTTTTCGAAAGCATGTGAATACGGGATACGTTCTACCATACTTATTTTGCTGCATTCACTGCATGACACCAGAATAAGTTTGAGCGATATTGCACGGGAAATTGAATCTCCTGAAGCCTATACTGCCAAGATTTTACAAATCCTGGTCAAAAGTAATTTAGTAACATCCGTAAAGGGTCCTCACGGAGGCTTTCAGATTGATCGTCGAAAGATTGACACTTTGGTGCTTAACGATATCGTTAATGCTATCGATGGTTCCAAGTTATTGACGCAGTGCTGTATGGGTTTGCCGAACTGCAGTGATCAGAACCCCTGCCCTGCTCATGTAAAATACAAACCAGTAAAAGCCCAATTGGAAAACATGTTGATGAATACTTCTGTTTATGAAATGGCCGTTGGGTATGAGATGGGATTGGGTATTCTCAAACAGCAGGACAAGAATTCATAGAAAATTAAAAACATGAATGAGATCAAAGAAATAGAAACAATAGATGATATCAAGATACTAGTGGATGAATTTTACAGTAGCGTACGGGAAGATGACCTGTTAGCTGATATTTTCAACGGTGTGATCGGAGATAACTGGACCGGCAAACAATTCTACTGAAAGAACATACGTATTACGGAAGTCCGTTTCCTCCTCATTCACAATTGCCTATAGAAAGAGAACATTTTGAACGATGGCTTAAATTATTTCATGAAACGCTTGACAGACATTTTGTGGGCGAAGCGGCTGACGAAGCTAAATGGCGTTCGGAACGGATGGCAGAGATGTTCTTGTACAAGATTGGCCATTATAAGAATAATCCGTCCAGATCACTCATATGACACTCAGATATAAGATATCGCAAATAGGTACCATATCCGGTGTATTTATCTGGGTCGGGATGGTATGTGGTATTAGTTTTTTGGAATCCTGGTTGAAATTTCAGTCACCTGGAATGACGATAGATATTGGTGTAGGGATCGGGAGATTGGTATTTGATATACTTAATAAAGTTGAAATCTTCCTGGCCATCATTATATTGTTTTTCTGGTGGCAGATTAAACAAGGGAAGCCAAAAGATGCGAGTTATATTGCTTTTGGAATTGCTTTGGTAGTGCTTGCTGTACAAACGTTAGTTCTCCTCCCCATTATGGATACCCGAGCAGACCTGCGTCTCCAGGGTGCAGTACTTCCACCGTCTTATATGCATATTTATTACGTTGGCGGTGAAATCATCAAAGTATCTGGTTTGACAATTTTCGGAATAAAAAATATTAAATAATTCATTTTAAATCTATAATTATGACATACACAAAAAATGATGTAGTAGGCCAAATCGTAGCAGAGGATTATAAGGCTGCGAGTATTTTTTCTAAATATGGCATCGACTTTTGTTGCAGGGGTAACAGAACATTGGAAGAAGTAGCGGTGAAAAATAATCTTTCTTCGGATGAACTGATCGATGAACTCAATCAAATCTCATCGTCAACGGGAAATGATCAACCTGATTTTAAGAAATGGGAACTGGATCTTTTAGCGGATTATATAGAAAAGAAACACCACCGTTATGTGCGTCGACGAATCCCTGAAATAACTCCATATCTAAATAAAATAGTTAAGGTGCACGGTAAAGCTCATCCTGAATTATTGGAAATTGCTAATGAGTTTGGTGAGTGCGTTATTGAGCTGAGTGCCCATATGCTAAAAGAGGACACAACTCTTTTTCCCCATATCCGTAGTATGATCGAATCACAAGAGAGCGGAGAAGCAATGGAAACACCCATGTTTGGCACCGTGCAGAATCCTATCCAGGCGATGATGGCGGACCATGACAATGAAGGTGTCCGTTTTAGAAAAATCCGTAAATTGAGTAATGATTACACACCTCCTGCAGATGCTTGTCAGACCTACCGTGTGACATTTGCCATGCTGGAAGAATTTGAACAAGATCTTCACGAACACATCCATTTAGAGAATAACATTTTGTTTCCTAAATCTGCTGTTTTAGAAGAAAGTATGAACTATGCCCAAGAAACCCATTAAGCGCCATATAAACATCCAATCCATGAGCCGTGATCATCATCACGGCTTATTGGTGGGATGGAAAATACGTACAGGCTTACGCCTCGGGGCGTCGCCCGAGCGGATCTATAGATATTTATCATGGTTCTATAAGGATTATCTTGTTTTACATTTCATAGAAGAAGAAACGATTCTCTTTTCCATTTTGGGAGATGATCATGAAGAGGTTCGGCAAGCTAAATCAGAGCACGTTGAAATTCATGAGTTTTTTAAGAAAAAAGAAGTTACTGAAGAAGAGCTTGTAGAATTTGAGCGGTTGTTGACAGCTCACATTCGGTTTGAAGAGAGGGTTCTCTTTAATACGATTCAGGAACAAGCCAGTGAAGCAGAACTTGAAGCATTAGCTCATCATTTAAATGATCATGCTTTTAAAGAAAATACAGATGATGAATTTTGGTTAGTTTCTGATAAGAATGAGGCCTAACCAATGTGGGTTAATATATTTTTTCTAACTTTGCCGCGAATAATGCGTTAAACTAAATCTTCATCTGCTACGACAGCTGTTATTGAATGTGGAGAGAATAACGGTGGAAATGAAGATCGGATTGAAGTCCCTTGGACTTTGTGTCGAATAATATAGTTAATTCGTTATTTACACCTGT
>CAJDXA010000208.1_pt1 | contig 16249 bp, 12 predicted proteins | sample 7391711 | NCBI WGS metagenome assembly CAJDXA01 (sample SAMEA7055748, study PRJEB34461) | soil metagenome | biome: terrestrial ecosystem; feature: Peninsula; material: soil | place: Antarctica | collected 2016
TGTAATCAGGTTGCAGATCAAATGGTTATTACCATTACCCCTGCACCGATTGTAAATGCGGGGCTTGACGCAGACCTTTGTAGCAACAACTCAGTAATTAATCTTGGTGGATCAGTATCTGCAGGAGCAACAACAGGAACATGGAGCGGTGGAAATGGAACTTATGCACCCAACGCAAATGCTCTAACCGCAGTTTATACTCCAAGCCAAAACGAAATCAATAACGGTTCAATTACACTTACACTTACCTCTACAGGAAATGATAAATGTTTAGCTGTAGCTGATGAAGTAACATATACATTCACCCCTTCACCAACAGTTTTCGCAGGAGATGATCAGTCGCTTTGTGCAAATAATGCAGAAGCAGAACTTCTTGGAGTGATTACAGTTGCTAACGGAGCGACATGGAGACTTTAGTCCAAGCGTTAATTCACTTCACGCATTCTACACACCAACTCCCGAAGAAATTATAGCTGGAACGGTAACATTAACACTTACCACAACTGGAAATGATAACTGTATTTCAGTTTCTGACAATGTAAAACTCACATTCACTCCCGCTCCTACAGCTAATGCCGGACTGGACAGAATCGTATGTGCGAATGCAGCTGACGTAAGCCTTAACGGAACAGTATCGGTTGCCGGCGGTGGAACATGGAGCGGTGGATCAGGAACATTCTCTCCTGATGCAAATACTTTAAATGCCGTTTACACGCCAAGCGCAGATGACATTACGAACGGAACTGTAACACTTACTCTTACTACAACAGGAAACGCAAACTGTAACCAGGTTGCAGACCAAATGATAATTACAATTACACCCGAGCCAACTGTAAATGCAGGATCGGGAATGGAATACTGCTCAAATAATCCAGCTATCTCTCTAGGAGGATCGGTAACAACAGCTACCGGCGGAACATGGGGTGGAGGAAATGGAACTTTTGCACCAAATGCAAACGATTTAAACGCAGTTTATACTCCAAGCCAAGGTGAAATTAATACAGGTCAAATAACCCTGACATTAACCTCAACTGGAAATGGATCGTGTGTAGCAGTATCCGATCAAGTAACTTATGTATTCGGCCCTTCACCTATTGCAAATGCAGGTGCAAATCAATCTCTTTGTGCAAATAATGCAGAAGCAGAACTTGTCGGAGCAGTAACATATGCATCGGGAGGAACATGGAGCGGAGGAAATGGAAACTTTAGCCCAAGCGTTAATTCATTAAATGCTTTTTATACTCCAACACCAGAAGAAATTACTGCAGGAACGGTTACGTTGACACTTACAACAACCGGCAACGGAGATTGTAATGCAGTTTCAGATGATGTGATTTTGAAATTTACTCCTGCACCAACTGCAAATGCAGGAACAAACAAGAGTGTTTGTGCCAATGACCCAGAAGTACATCTAAACGGATCTGTTTCAGTCGCTACAGGAGGAATCTGGAGTGGCGGATCTGGAACATTCGCGCCGGACGCGAATGCCCTTAATCCTACTTACACACCAAGCGCAGCAGATATTATAGCCGGAACAGTTACGCTCACTTTAACTACAACTGGAAATGAAAACTGTAATCAGGTAGCCAGCCAAATGGTTGTTACCATTACGCCTGCACCGATCGTTAATGCCGGAATAGGTTATGAGCTTTGTGCAAACAATGCAGAAATAACACTTGATGGTTCTGTAACAACTGCTACAGGAGCGAACTGGAGTGGTGGTAACGGTACATTCTCGCCAAATGCGAGTACTTTAAATGCAACTTACACGCCAAGTCAAGGAGAAATAAATTCAGGATCTGTTACACTAACCTTAAGATCTACCGGAAACGGTAAATGTCTGTCGGTAGAAGATCAGGTAACTTATACTTTCTCGACAGCTCCAACAGCAGCCGCAGGAGATGATCAGTCACTTTGTGCAAATAACGCAGAAGCAGAACTTCTTGGAGTGATTACAATTGCTAACGGAGCGACATGGAGCGGAGGAAATGGAAACTTTAGCCCAAGTGTTAATTCACTTCACGCATTCTATACCCCAACACCAGAAGAAATTACAGCCGGAACGGTAACACTTACCCTTACAACAACTGGAAATGACGATTGTAATGCCGTGTCTGATAATATGGTTTTAACATTCACTCCGGCACCGACAGCTAATGCCGGATCGAATAAAACGGTATGCGCAAATGCACCGGAAGTAAATCTGAACGGATCAATATCTATAGCAACTGGTGGAGTTTGGGGCGGAGGATCAGGAACTTTTGATCCAGATGCAAATACACTGAACGCAACCTACACTCCAAGCTCTGCAGAAATTACAGCCGGAATCGCAACACTTACTCTTACCACAACCGGTAACGCAAAGTGTAATCAGGTAACCAACCAAATGGTTATTACGATCACTCCCGCGCCGATTGTAAATGCAGGACTTGACACAGACCTTTGTAGCAACAACTCAGTTATAAATCTTGGTGGATCAGTATCTGCAGGAGCAACAACAGGAACATGGAGTGGTGGAAATGGAACTTTCGCGCCAAATGCAAATGATCTAAATGCAGTCTATACTCCAAGTCAAGGAGAAGTTAATGCAGGTCATCTTACCTTAACATTAACCTCGACTGGTCATGGATCTTGTGTAGCTGTAGCCGATGAAGTAACCTATACATTCACTGCCTCACCAACAGCTTTCGCAGGTGATGATCAGTCGCTTTGTGCAAATAATGCAGAAGCAGAGCTTCTCGGAGCAGTAACAATTGCAACTGGAGGAACATGGAGCGGTGGAGCAGGAAACTTTAGCCCAAGCGTTAATTCCCTTCACGCATTCTATACTCCAACACCAGAAGAAATTACAGCAGGAACGGTAACACTTACTTTTACTACAACTGGAAATGACGATTGTAATGCCGTGTCTGACAATGTGGTATTGACATTCACTCCTGCTCCTAAGTCAAATGCAGGATTAGACAGAACTGTTTGTGCAAATGCACCAGAAGTTATCCTAAACGGTTCAGTAACTGTAGCAACAGGAGCGACGTGGAGCGGAGGTTTGGGAACTTTCTCACCCGACGAAAACACCTTGAATGCTACTTACACTCCAAGTGCTGAAGAAATTACAGCCGGAACGGTAACACTAACGCTTACAACTACCGGAAACGCAAACTGTAATCAGGTTGCAGATCAAATGGTTATTACCATTACTCCAGCACCGATTGTAAATGCAGGACTCGACGCAGACCTTTGCAGCAACAACTCAGTTATAAATCTTAGTGGATCGGTATCTGCGGCAGCAACAGGTGGAACCTGGAGCGGTGGAAACGGAACTTTTGCACCCAATGCAAACGATCTAAATGCCGTTTACACTCCAAGCCAAAACGAAATCAACAATGGCTCGATTACACTTACACTCACCTCTACAGGAAATAATCAATGTGTAGCTGTAGCCGATGAAGTAACTTATACATTCACTCCTTCACCAACAGCTTTCGCAGGAGATGATCAGTCGCTTTGTGCAAATAATGCAGAAGCGGAACTTCTTGGAGTGATTACAATTGCAAGTGGAGGAACATGGAGCGGAGGAGCAGGAAACTTTAGTCCAAGCATTAATTCACTTCACGCTTTTTACACCCCAACGCCAGAAGAAATTACAGCTGGAACGGTAACATTAACGCTTACCACAACTGGAAATGACAATTGTAATTCAGTATCTGACAATATGATACTCAATTTCACTCCTGCGCCAAAAGCAAATGCTGGACTAGATAGAACCGTATGTGCAAATGCAGCAGATGTGAGCCTTAACGGAACAATAACAGTTGCAAGCGGCGCAACCTGGAGCGGTGGATCAGGAACATTCTTTCCCGATATCAATACTTTAAATGCCATTTATACTCCAAGTGCAGATGATATCACAAACGGAACGGTAACACTTACCCTTACAACTACTGGAAACGCAAACTGTAACCAGGTTGCCGACCAAATGGTAATTACAATTACTCCCGAGCCAACTGTATATGCAGGAGCGGGAATGGAATACTGCTCAAATAATCCAGCTATCTCTTTAGGCGGATCGGTAACTACAGCTGCCGGTGGAACATGGAGTGGCGGTAACGGAACTTTTACACCAAATGCAAACGATTTAAACGCAGTTTATACTCCAAGCCAAGGCGAAATTAACGCAGGTCAAATAACTCTGACATTAACCTCAACCGGAAATGGATCGTGTGTACCAGTAACAGATGAAGTAACCTACGTATTTGGCTCTTCTACTACTGCTGATGCTGGCGCGAATAACAATTGCGACAGGCGGAACATGGAGTGGTGGTGCCGGAAACTTTAGCCCAAGCGTTAATTCACTAAACGCCTTTTATACCCCAACACCAGAAGAAATTGCTGCCGGAACGGTAACACTAACTCTTACAACAACCGGCAACGGAGATTGTAATCCAGCTTCAGATGAAGTAACATTGAAATTTACTCCAGCACCTACGGCAAATGCAGGAACAGACAAAAGTGTTTGTGCCAACGACCCGGGAGTTAATCTAAACGGATCTGTTTCAATAGCTACCGGAGGAATCTGGAGTGGAGGATCAGGAACTTTTACACCTGACGCAAATGCTCTTAATGCTATTTACACGCCAAGTGCAGCAGATATTTCGGCTGGAACGGTAACACTTACGCTAACTACAAGCGGAAATGCAAACTGTAATCAGGTGGCAGACCAAATGATTATTACCATTACACCTGAACCGGTAATTAATGCTGGAATCGGATATGAGCTTTGTTCAAATAATGCCGAAATTGTACTTAACGGTTCTGTAACAACTGCTACAGGAGCAAACTGGAGTGGAGGTAATGGTACATTCTCGCCAAATGCGAGCACGCTTGATGCAACTTACACTCCAAGTCAAGGAGAAATAAATTCTGGATCAGTTACACTAACCTTAACATCTACCGGAAACGGTAAATGTCTATCGGTAGAAGATCAGGTAACTTACACTTTCTCGACTGCTCCTACTGCAGATGCAGGAACTAACCTGACTCTTTGTGCAAACAATGCTTCAGCTCAATTAGCTGGTGGAGTGACCATTGCAACCGGAGGAACATGGAGCGGTGGTGCAGGAAGCTTTGCGCCAAATGCGAATGCTCTGGACGCAGTTTACACCCCTACAACTCAAGAAATTGAAAACGGAAGTGTGACGCTTACACTTACTACCACAGGAAACGATGATTGTAATGCCGTATCAGATAATATGGTAATCACCTTTACTCCTGCTCCAACAGCAAATGCCGGGTCGGATAAGGTAGTATGTGCTAATAATGTAGAAGTAAGCCTTAATGGAAATGTTTCCATAGCCTCAGGCGGAATTTGGTCTGGTGGATTAGGAACATTCGATCCAAGCAATACAGCGCTTAACCCCATTTACATCCCTTCTGCATCTGAAATTGCAGCTGGAACAGTTACACTCACATTGACTACAACAGGAAATGGAAATTGTGTGCAGGTATCAGATGATGTATTGATTACCATAAATTCTGAACCCATTGTGAGCGCAGGAACAGACTTAACCATTTGTTCAAACAACGCCACATTCGACCTCAGCGGAAGCGTTGAACACGCAGCTGGTGGAATATGGACAGGTGGATTGGGGATTTTTAATCCAAGCAATACAGATCTAAACGCTACTTACACGCCTACGCTACCTGAGATTATTTCTGGATCGGTAACATTTACTCTTACCTCTACAGGAAATGATAAGTGTATCGCAGTAACCGATCAGATTACGGTAAACTTCACTCCTTCGCCTACAGTTAGTGCAGGACTGGATATTACACTTTGTGAAACTTCTCCTCTTGCATCGCTTGACGGAAACTTTACAGTAGCCGGCGGTGCACAATGGTCGGGAGGTAATGGTTCATTCTCGCCAAATGCGCTTGCAATGAATGCTACTTACAATCCTACAGCAGCTGAGGTAGCGAGTGGAAGTGTAACACTTACCCTTACTACTATTACAAACGGAAATTGTCTTCCAGAATCGGATGAAGTGGTAATCACTTATGATAAAAAACCGACAGTTAATGCTGGAGAATCCGGTGGTTTCATTAAATGGTTCATTCACCAACGCGAGTAGCGTGAAATGGAGCGGAGGATTAGGATTCTTTAATCCAAGCAATGAAGATCCATCGGCACAATACACACCTAGCAATGCTGAAATCATTAACGGTGGTGTAACACTTACCCTTACCACAGTTGGTTCTGGAGCTTGTGCGGATGCAACTGACAATGTGACCATTAATATCAATCCCGCACCGATTGTAAATGCCAATATTGATCAATCTGTTTGTGCAAACAATAATACTGTTCAATTAAACGGCTCGATACAATTTGCTGGAGGCGGTCAATGGTCAGGTGGATCGGGAACTTTCTCTCCAAGTGCCAATGCTCTTTCAGCAACTTATCACCCAAGTGCAGCTGATTTAAGCGCTGGATTTGTAAGCTTGACACTTACGAGCGTTGGAAACGGAACTTGTAATGCAGTTACAGATCAAATGAATATCACCTTCACACCGGCGCCAATTGCCGATGCAGGAATAGATATTACAGCTTGTGAAAACAATGCAACAATTCAGCTTAATGGTTCATTTACAGTAGCTGAAGGCGCAAACTGGAGTGGTGGAGCAGGGTCTTTCAACCCAAGCGCTTCCAGCATGAATGCGCAATACACTCCTTCACAATCTGAATTAAACAACGGTACAGTAACATAAATGCCGGTGAAGATTACTTTGTATGTGTGGATCAATTAATCGTACCATTATCTGGTGCAGTAAGCGGCCCTACAAGTTCTGGGATATGGACAACTTCAGGAACTGGAGTATTTGTTCCAAACGCATCAGCTCTTAACGGAACTTATCAGGTTTCTGCTGCCGACTCTTTGGCTGGCGAGATAACCCTGACACTATCCTCTACTTCCAATGGATTGTGTACACCTGTTACAGACGAAATCAAAGTTTACATCTCACCAGCAGGAACTGCAAGTGCAGGAGCTGACCAGTCTATTTGTAAAAACAATCCGAATGTTTCTTTAACAGGAGTAATCGGTGGTGCAGCTACAAGCGGAACTTGGTTAACATCTGGTACGGGAGTATTTACACCAAATGCAAATCAGCCTGTGGTAAACTATATTCCAAGTGCTGCCGATCTTGCTTCCGGAAATGTAACGTTAACCTTTGCGGTAAACTCATGTAACCAAGCAACGGATGATGTTGTCATTACATTCACTCCAGCACCAGTTGTGGACACGGGAGTAGATATCACCGTTTGTTCTTCAGAATCAAGTGTTCAATTACTTGGCTCGGTGAGCGGTGCTTCTTCAAGCGGATTGTGGACATCTAGCGGAAGTGGAACCTTTATACCCAATGCAAACACATTGAATGCAGTATATGAGTTCTCGGCTGAAGACGTAGACAATCAAGTGCTTAAATTAGTATTAAGCGCAAGCGATATAGGAAACTGTATCAATGTAAGAGATACGCTTACGCTAAATATATTCCCGGAAGGGACAGCAAATGCAGGTCCTGATGTATTAGCTTGTGATAATAATCCCGAAGTACAACTTCAAGGACTGCTCACAGGTGCCGACCAGGCTTTGTGGACAAGCAGCGGAACAGGAACTTTTGCACCAAACGCGGAATCGCTTAACACTACGTATGTACCAAGCGCAGGCGATCTGGTAAACGGATCGGTAAATCTTATTCTACTCGGAGTAAACAGCTGTAACAATGCTACCTCTTTCATGAATATAACCTTTACCGACGGGCCTGAAGTAAATGCAGGATCTGACCTGTCGGCGTGTGGCGATGTGTTCCCGTTCCAGATATCTGGTACAGTTGGAAATGCTGGAGGTGCACAATGGACAACTACTGGAACAGGTACATTCCAAAACGCGAACAACCTGAATACATTCTATGTGGCTAGCCAGCTGGATATTGATCACGGTGGTGTACATCTTATCCTTACATCTACAGGAAACGGAAACTGCTTCCCAGTAGCCGACTCTCTTCTTATCTCGATAAGCTCTGGAGTTACGGTGGATGCTGGTGAAGACAGATCGGCATGTACCGATGCGGGGCAGATACAGCTTTATGGAAATATCACGAACGGAACTTCATCCGGTACATGGACGACTTCTGGAAATGGATCATTTGTTCCTAATGCCGATGCAATAAACGCTGTATATCAGTTTACACAAAATGATATTGATGCTGGAAATATAACGCTGACACTAACATCTACCAACAATGGTATTTGTAACTCGGCAAGCGATAATTTTGAATTGACTTTCGGAACTGCAGCCTACGTATTTGCGGGAAGCACAATAAACGTATGTCAAACTATAGACCTTGTTCAACTAAGCGGAGTAGTGAGCAGCGAAACAAATACGGGAGTATGGTCAAGCGGTGGTGATGGAGTTTTCTTCCCGAATACTTCTGCGCTAAATGCCTTCTATGAACCAGGAGCGAGTGATCTTGCAAATGGTAGTATTCTGCTCACACTTACCTCTACTAACTCTGCACTTTGCTCTGAAAGTTCATCAACAGTATTGATTGACTTCCAGTCATTACCAGTTTCAAATGCAGGAGCTGACCAGGTAGTATGTGGAGATATTGAACCCGTGCAAATGCTCGGAAGCGTACAAGGAGGAACAGGTGGAGTATGGACAACCGCAGGTAGCGGAACCTTCTTCCCAAGCGACTCTGTGCTCACCGCATTGTACACTCCTTCGCAAGCCGATAGTTTGAGCGGATCAGTTACACTAACACTTACCACATTTGGTAACGGAAACTGTGCAGGAGATTCAGATCAAATGAATATTCTCTTCTCGGGTGCTGTATCTGCATTTGCAGGTCCCAACCAGAATGTGTGCGAAGACGTCGAGTCAATTGATTTGATTGGAAGTGTAGAAGGATCTGATGCATATCAGTGGGGGTCTATGGGTACAGGAAGCTTTGTTCCATCTAATGCAAATCTATCAACTAGCTATGTGCCTTCGCAAGCCGATATGGATGAGGGATCAGTAACCCTTTATTTGCAAGCTGCGGGAACAGGAAACTGTCCGTCGGATACAGATTCGCTTTATGTGAATTTCAATATCCTTCCGGTAATAAGTACGCAGGCATCGGTTGAATCTTGTGTTACAAACTCAGAAGTTAACCTGTCATCTACTGTAACAGGAGCAGCGTCGGTTCTTTGGGAATCGCAAGGTGGCGGAACATTTAGCCCTGGAGCGAATAGTCAAAACGTAACTTATATTCCAAGTCCAGCTGAAATTGCTGCCGGATCTACCACAGTAACTATCTCAGCAATAGCTGGAGCTGCATGTGGTGTTATTTCAGAATCGGTTAGTATTACATTCCGCGCATTAGCGGTTGTAAATGCCGGAACTGATATGACCGCTTGTGAAACAGATGGTGTTATCGCCCTTTCGGGAATAGTGACTGGTGCAGGTTATGGTGGAAAATGGAGCACAAATGCTTTTGGAAGCTTTAGCCCGGATGCAAATCAACTTGATGCCGAATATAATTTTGGTAACAACGACATCCTATTAGGAAGCGCCAATCTAATCCTCACTTCTATCAATAACGGGGCATGTCCTCCGGTAAGCGATACAGTAGCGGTAGTTATAAACCGTCAGGCTATCGTAAATGCAGGAGCAGATGTCTATGTATGTAAATCTGCCGGTATGGTTTCCCTAAATGGAAATGCTACTCATGCGCAATCGACTATGTGGACTACGCTTGGAGATGGGGTATTCTTGCCTTCCGGCGAAGAACTAGATACGGAATATGTAATTGGAAATATGGATGGCAATACGGGTGTGGCGAATCTTATACTCACAGCTACCTCAATGCCAGGTTGCGCATCGATTAGCGATACGGTTACAGTTCATATTAACAGTCCACTTGATGCTGCTTTTAGCTCTGGTATCGCATGTGCCGGTTCGACAATTCAGTTCCTAGACCAAACAGAAGTCTTTTCCGGCGAAATTGCAAGTTGGAAATGGAATTTTGGAGCAGGAAATGTATCCAATCAACAAAATCCGCAGTTCGTATTCAATAATGCAGGTTCGCAAAGTGTGGAGCTTGTGGTAACGAGTACACTTGGATGTAACGACACCATTGTTCAGTTGGTAACTGTTGCCGAACCGCCAAAAGCGAGCTTTGACATACAAGACAATCCTTCGCGAATCAATGTTAACGTAAGGTTTACCGACACATCTGTGGGAGCTTCATCGTGGGAATGGAATTTTGGAGACCTCAGTTCAACATCCAGTCTACAAAATCCGGTGCATGAATACGAAGTTGAGAATCTTTACGAAGTGACCTTGACTGTAACCGCTGAATCAGGTTGTACAGATGTGGCCAAAAAATCATTAGAGATTGATGGATTTAAGATTCTACCTCCGAGATTGCCTAATACATTCTCGCCAAACGGTGATGGATTAAACGATGTGTATCTCGTGCGTGGTGGTCCATTTACTGAGTTGGAATTCACAATCTATGACGGTTGGGGAAGAAAGATCTTCAAATCTACCGATCAGAATATCGGATGGGATGGAACCGAAGGCGGCAAACAGTCTCCAGTAGGAGCCTATGTTTATACAGTCAAGGCAACAAATCTCGATGGTGACAAATTCGATTACTCAGGTAAAATCAACTTAATACGCTAAGAAGCAGACTTAATACAATAGTGATGAAAAAAGTTCTAAAACAATACCCAACACTACTTATTGGATTGGTCATGACCTTTGCGATAAGTAAAAACACCCAGGCTCAGGATGCACAATTCTCACAATTTGATGCCGCACCCGTTATGTTCAATCCCGCCAACACCGGTATGCTCAAATTTACCGATTTGCGAATGGCAGCCTTGTACAGAAGTCAATGGAGCTCATTAACAACCAGCTTCAATACTTTTGCCATGTCTTTTGATATGGCCGCAAATGATCGAATGGGGTTTGGAGCTGTATTCGTAAATACCGATGAAGCAGGAATCATAAATACCTCTAACTTTTTACTGTCAGGTGCGTATCAGATTACAGAGCCGAATCAAACTAAATATATGATCACAGCAGGAGTTCAACTTGGATTGCTTTACAAGCGATTAAATTCTAACGATGTCATTTTCGACAGTCAATGGGATGGAAGAAACTTCGACAGTGACTTGCCTAGTATGGAGAGTTTCAATAAAACTTCACGGTTTATGATTGATGCAAATATGGGCGTGAGCTACAAATCGACTGATAGAACCAAAAAGGTTAATCCATTTGCCGACTTTGCTGTTTTCCATATCACAACTCCTAATGAATCATTTATTGGTGAGCGGAAATCAAAGCTTCCGATGAGATGGATGGGTAATATTGGAGCACGCATTGAAGCAAATCGCGATTTACTGGTCGAGCCTTCCGTTATCTGGAATATGCAGAGAAAGGCCAATCAGTTTCAAGCCAATACGCTGGTATACTATTCCGTAACTGGCACTCCTTATCAAGTGATTGGTGGACTGAGCTATAGAACAGAGGATGCTGTAATCGTGCATGCAGGAGTACGACATAATTCCAACATTTTCCGAATTTCTTATGATATAAATACTTCGGGACTGAGCACGTATTCAAAAAATCGCGGAGCTCTTGAGTTTACCGTAATATACCGTCCGGGACGTAGAACATCACGAGCAATTTATTAATACAACATTTAAGATAATCCATCTTGCGGAAAGATTTCTCAAGATGACTAAGACATAGTTTAAGGGGGAAAGAGCCGTTGTTCATTTATGAACGCGGCTCTTTTTTTGGTTTTTAAATTACCTTATCAGGGTTATGATTCTTATCTTGCATAGCATAAACAGCCTATCTCAATAGTTTTCAAAACTGACATGACTCAACTACTTTTGCAAATCGCAGATGAAACTAAAGCCAACAAGCTTCTTGAGTTTTTAAAGACGCTTAACTATCTTAGCGTGCATGAGCTATCAGAAGAGAATATGATAATTCCTGAAGTTACAAAAGAGCTTATGCATGAGCGCCTTCAATTAGCGAAAGAGGAAGATTTTAGAGATTGGGAAGAAATTAAGCGCAAGTTCGATCTTAAATAATGAAATCCTTTGTTGTTCGGGTTTCGCAGTCGCTTCGCGTCTCGCGAGGGAGGCCCACTCCAACATCTGGAACATGCTGACGACCGGAGGGAGTGCGTATGTACATTTATCATCAGTATTGCCAGACAAAATTAAAAACATGCTTTCAAAAGAACTTTCATCATTAGAAAAATTGGTTTCTAATCTCCCCGGCGAGACGCCGGAGCTTGCCACACTCGCGGGACGCGAGCGCGTGCGTATGGGGTGTTCCGCCGGGTAAAATTAAAAATATACATTTTGAAAGAACTTCGATCATTAGAAACACCGACTTCTAACCTCCCTTGCTAATACCAGTCTATCACCCCTCTCACAACAAATATTAGAGCGTCGTTAATAAAAACTTAGACGAGTCTAAATTATTTCCGATATTTGTATTCATGAGATACTTAATATTTATCCTGATTGCACTTACAGGTTGCACTTCCGCCCCAACGAAGTCTTCGGGAAAACTCAAAATCGTTTGCACAACAAGTATAATAGCCGATGCCGTTTCAGAAATAACCGGTGATTCTTGCATTGTTATAGCCTTGATGGGTCCCGGTACAGATCCGCATTTATTCAAAGCAACAAAAGCCAGTTTGGATCACATGGCAGACGCGGACGTTATCGTATCAAACGGTTTGCATTTAGAAGGTAGAATGCAAGAGGTATTGAATAAGATGGCTCGAACGAAACAAGTTATTTTTATTGGTGATACGCTTAGTAAAGAACAACTTCTATACGGTGATGCATCTCAGAAAATGCCCGATCCCCACATCTGGTTTGATGTAAATATATGGGCACAAGGCATCACGTACCTCAGCAATGAATTAATCCGAAATCATCCCGAATCTATAGATTTAAAAAAGCGGGATAAGTATATCCAAAGCTTGAATGAACTTGATGATTGGGTTAGTGGTGAAATGCATTCCATTCCCCAAGAGCAACGAGTTTTAATTACGGCTCACGATGCCTTCTCCTATTTCGGAAGGGCTTATGATGTTGAGGTATTAGGTCTTCAGGGAATTTCCACGATGGCGGAATACGGAATTCGTGATATTACCAATATGGTTGATCTCGTTATTTCGCGTAAGATAAAAGCCGTTTTTGTAGAAACGAGTATTTCTTCCAGATCTATTGAAGCTGTAATTGCGGGATGTAAAGACCGCGGTTATAATGTAATCGAAGGTGGTACGTTATACTCAGATGCTCTGGGTGGAAAAACCAGCGGTGCCGACACGTATATCGGAATGGTGAAGTTTAACGTGAGCACAATAAAAAAAGCATTACTATGACCGTATTAGAAGCACATAATCTCACAGTAAGTTACGATAAGCAGCCCGTACTTTGGGATATTGATTTTGAAGTTCCCGAAGGAAAGCTTGTGGGAATAATTGGTCCAAACGGTTCTGGGAAAACCACACTTCTCAAAGCTGCGATGGGATTACTACCGGCAGATAGTGGTTATGTGAAAATATTCGGAAAACCTATGGATGAAGTTCGCGAGCGTATGAGTTACGTACCGCAAAGACAATCTGTAGATTGGGATTTTCCGGCAACGGTGATGGACGTTTGTAAAATGGGAAGATATCGCCATGGGAAACTCTTTGGCCGCCTTTCAAAATTAGATAAAGAAATAGCTGCCGATGCCTTGGAGCGCGTTGGCATGACAGCCTATAAAAACCGACAGATTGGAGAATTGAGCGGTGGTCAGCAACAACGAGTTTTTATTGCTCGATCACTTGCCCAGCAAGCAGATCTCTACCTTATGGATGAGCCTTTTGTAGGTATTGACGCTGCCAGCGAATCAACGATTATTAAAATTCTCGAAGACATCCGTTCAGAGGGAAAAACAGTCGTTTTGGTGCATCACGATTTGCATACAGCTATTGAGTTTTTTGATTGGGTCGTGTTGCTGAATACCCGTTTGGTAGCAGCGGGACCCAAGTCAGAAGTGCTTACCGAAGAAAATCTCCGAACTGCTTATGGTGGTAAACTGACCTTGTTGAGCAGAGTTGCCGAGCTGGTTCGCAAGGAAGAATTTCCTATTCGCGAAAAAAGAAAAGTCGACTAATGAGTGTCAATCTAATATGGGTTCTTATTGGCTGTGCCTTGATTGGCGGAGGAGCCTCGGTCGTGGGATCATTTGCCTTTTTGCGGAAGCAATCGCTTGTTGGTGATGCTGTTGCACATTCACTTTTACCCGGAGTTGCCTTATCCTTTTTGATTTTTGAAGAAAAAAACCTCTGGGTATTATTCCCGGGTGCGCTTATTGCCGGATGGCTTAGCCTGTGGGAATCGTTTTGCTCACTCATATTCAACAAGGGGAGTATGGAAATCAATCAGGGTTGGAATCGTTTTTATTCGGAAAAGCCGCATCCATGCTTCCGCGCGATATTTATTTATTTGTGATTGTCGATATCATCCTGATTTTGGCCATTGTAATTTACTATCCTTATTTAAAGCTGTATTCATTCGATCCTGATTTTGCGAAAGGTGTTGGCCTTCCGGCAAAATGGCTTGAGTTTTTATTGGCTACTCTTACTGTATTGGCTGTAGCCAGCGGCATTCAGGCTGTAGGTGTAGTTTTGATGGCGGCATTGATTATTACGCCGGCTGCAACAGCTCGATTTTACACAAAGCGGCTTAGCCATATGTTATTTTTAGCATTAGGCTTTGGGATGGTCAGCGCGGTAGGCGGCGTACTTATTTCTTATTCTGCGCCTTCCATGCCCACAGGGCCGTGGATTGTGGTGATACTGAGTTTTATGGCAATTTTCACATTTCTGATGGCACCCCGAAAAGGAATTATTCATAGAAACCAAATGCGAAAACAGCATGTCGCGAAAATGAATAGAGAAAACGTGCTCAAATTGTTTTACATCCTTCAGGAAGAACAGCACCATGAACATGTTACTCTTCCCGAATTGAGTTCTGCTCGTCATTTTGATAGCCACCATCTGGAAAGGGCTTTAAAAAAACTGGAACACAAGCATTTTATTACAAAATCCCTATCGGGTATGTCGCTTACAGATAGCGGATTAGAAGAAGCTATGCGAATAGTGCGGCTGCATAGACTTTGGGAACTTTACCTCAATGTACGCATGAATATTCCACAAGATCACGTTCATCATGCTGCCGATGCTATTGAACATATTATCACTCCCGAAATTGAAGAGGCATTGCTCAAGGAATTGGGATATCCTACCATTGACCCGCACGAATCGCATATTCCCGGAGTTATAAGAACAGAATCATGAACGACTTTTGGATCATATTAACCGGTGTTCTTGTCGCATTAAGTTGTGGACTTCTGGGTGTGTTTTTAATTTTGAGAAAAATGGCGATGGTCGGCGATGCCATTTCCCACGCCGTATTACCCGGAATTGTAATAGCCTGTTTACTCACCACCTTTATGATTGAGTGGTTTTATAAACGCGCCAGAATCCAAGCCGATGCATCGATTGGGATCACTTTCACTTGGTTGTTTGCAATTGGAGTAATCCTTGTCAGCATGTACACAGGAAATGTCGATCTGGATCAGGAATGTGTGCTTTACGGCGATATTTCTTATATCCCATTTAGTTTGCTTTGGATTGGCGAACAATCGTTTGGACCGGCTTCGGTTTGGCTTCAGGGCGGAAATCTTGTTTTGGTTATTCTCGGAATAGTATTCGGGTTTAGAGGATTGTTTATTACGAGTTTCGACCCGGGCTTTGCGGGTGGTCTGGGTATCAAAACCGGAACCTGGCATTACTTGCTTATGGGTGCCGTTTCGATGACGGTTGTGTTGAGCTTCAATGCAGTAGGTGCTATTTTGGTTGTAGCGTTTTTGGTTGTACCACCGGCTACCGCCTATTTATTGAGCAAGGAGCTCAAGAATATGCTTTGGCTTACGGCAGCATTCGGCATTGCTTCGGCAGTGGGTGGTTTTTATCTGGCGGTATGGTGGACAGCTTCCATATCAGGAAGCATGGCAGTAGCTGCAGGTGCTTTATTTTCTATTGTTTTTATAGGTGTACGCATCTATGGGCTTTTGCGCCAAAAGCACCAAAAATCAGATTTTCAAGTCGAAGCCATTAA